>ULOU01021551.1_pt1 | contig 9067 bp, 7 predicted proteins | sample 1952821 | NCBI WGS metagenome assembly ULOU01 (sample SAMEA4835610, study PRJEB28245) | human gut metagenome | biome: gut microbiome; material: fecal sample | place: Denmark | collected 2008 | reverse complement strand
TATCCAGATGAAATAAAAGAAGGAACAATAGTTAATTTTAAAAATTCAGCTACAGAAAAAGTTCCAGTAAGTAAAGCAGGAGTTGCAGCATGGAATTTAGTAGATCAGGAAATTGCAAAAGCAGCATCAGAAAGTATGTACAATACAGCTGATTCAAAAGTAAAAAGTAAATTAGTAGATAGTTATGCATGGGATACAACATGTAAATGGCTAAAAAATAGTGGAGTAATAAAAGAAGATAGTGCAGGAAGAATAAATAGTACAGATTATGGAAATTACATTAATTCAGCGTTTTCAATACCAAAGGGAACATTGTATGTAAAACATCTTTACTTAGCAAAACAAAAAGATGGAGTATCAACAGATTGGTATTTTAGGAAGGGAGGAACAGGAAAATATAGTTATGACATTGTAAATGATGAAGATGGAATGAAAGTAGGAGAAAAGAAAGATGAGACGGTGCCAGAAAATGCAACAAAGCCAGAAGGTGCGGAAGATGCAGCAAGCAATTATTATACTGCAGATGGAAGAATAGAAATAGCAACAGGATCAAGTGATAATACAAGAACAAATAATATATATGATTTAGCAGGAAATATGTGGGAATGGACAACTGAAACAAAGATAAGAAAGAATGGTAATAACACCAATTATACATTTGCTGTTATGCGTGGAGGAAGCTTCAAATACAGCGGGTCTTTTTCACCGGTTGTTTATCGTGACGGTAGCACTGGGGCTCGCTATGAGGGGGTCCATGTTGGTTTTCGTACTGTACTTTATATAAAATAACTAAATAAATAGATGGACATGAATTTGTCGAGTCTAGTGTGTAAATATTACTTGCAATTTAAAAATAAATATAGTATAATATAAAAAATTAATTGCGCTATAAAAAGAAACAAAGTAGTAAATTATAGTTACAAAAACAAGAGAGGTAGTGGAAGGTGAAAACTACTAGAATATAAAATTACGAAATACAATTCTTACAGTAATTACGTAAATAGCTACGAACAGCTATAAATGAGGCATATAGCATATATATGTAAATAAAGGTGGTACCACGAGTCAAATCGTCCTTTAACATGGAAGATTTGGCTCTTTTTGAATTAAAAAACCAAAAATTCCAAAGAAATAAAATAAAAAAGGAGGAAAAAATATGACACTATTTGAAGAACTAAAATGGAGAGGGCTAATAAAAGACATATCAAGCCCAGAGTTAGAAGAAAAACTAAATCAAGGGGGAATGACATTTTATATAGGAACAGACCCAACAGCAGACAGTTTACATGTAGGTCACTTATCAAGTTTTTTAATATCAAAAAGACTACAAGATGCAGGACATCACCCAATATTATTAATAGGTGGGGCAACTGGAATGATAGGAGATCCAAGACCAACAACAGAAAGAGCAATGATTTCAAAAGAGGAAGTTGAGCATAATTACCAATGCCTAAAAAAACAAGTAGAAGAAATTTTTGGATTTGAAGTTGTAAATAATTATGACTGGATAAAAAACATAAATACATTAGACTTTTTAAGAGATTACGGAAAATTTTTCAATATAAATTATATGCTTGATAAAGATATAATTAGAAGAAGATTAGAAACAGGAATAACATATACTGAATTTTCATATACAATTTTACAAGCGCTAGACTTTAAGTATTTACATGACCACAAAAATGTAAATTTACAATGCGCAGGTTCAGACCAATGGGGAAATATTACATCTGGAATAGATTTAATTAGAAAATCAAGTAAAGATGAAGTTTATGGATTTACAATGCCACTTGTTACAGATTCACAAGGTAAAAAATTTGGAAAAAGCGAAGGAAATGCTATATGGTTAGATAAAAATAAAACATCAAGTTATAAATTATATCAATTCTTTATAAATGTAGAAGATTCAATGGTTATAGATTATTTAAAAATATATACATTTTTATCAAAAGAACAAATAGAAGAATATGAAAAAGAAAATAATGAACATCCAGAATTAAGAGCAGCACATAAAGCTTTGGCAAGAGAGATAATTACATTTTTACATGGAAAAGAAGAATATGAAAAAGCAGTAAATCTTGCAGACCATTTATTTAATAACAAATTTAATGACCTATCAAAAAGTGATATTGAAGAATTATTTGGAAGTGAAGATATAAAAGAAGTTACTCCAAATCAAACTATAGTAGATATGTTAGTAGAAATGAAAGCAGTATCTAGCAAAAGAGAAGCAAAAGAGTTTGTTACAAATGGGGCAATAAGTGTAAATGGCGAAAAAATAAACGATATTAGTGAAATTATAGATGAAAGCAAATTTATAGAAAATACATATATTGTTGTAAAAAGAGGAAAGAAAAATTATTACATAGGAAAGAAAAAATAAACTACACAAAAATTAAAAAGAATACTTGCAAAGTATTCTTTTTTGATATAGAATGGTATTGCCATAAAAAATAGTGGCAATACTATAAAAAGCAATATAATAAAAGCTTAAAATCAAAAGGAGGAAAATTATATGTCAGTAAAAGTAGCCATTAACGGTTTTGGACGTATAGGACGTCTAGCATTTAGACAAATGTTTGGAGCAGAAGGATATGAAGTTGTTGCAATAAACGACTTAACAAGTCCTAAAATGTTAGCTCAATTATTAAAATATGATTCAGCACAAGGAAGATATGAAAAAGCTGAAACAGTAGAAGCAGGAGAAGATTCTATAACAGTAGATGGAAAAACAATAAAAATATATGCACAACAGGATGCAACAAAATTACCATGGAGAGAAATTGGAGTAGATGTAGTGTTAGAATGTACAGGATTCTATACATCTAAAGAAAAAGCAGAAGCACATATAAATGCAGGAGCTAAAAAAGTAGTTATATCAGCACCAGCTGGTAATGATTTACCAACAGTAGTATTTGGAGTAAATGAAAATGTATTAACACCAGAAGATACAGTTATATCAGCAGCTTCATGTACAACAAACTGTTTAGCACCAATGGCAAAAGCATTAAATGATTTTGCACCAATTCAATCAGGAATTATGACAACAGTTCATGCTTATACAGGAGACCAAATGTTACTAGATGGACCACACAGAAAAGGTGATTTAAGAAGAGCAAGAGCAGCTGCTGTAAATATTGTTCCAAATTCAACAGGAGCAGCAAAAGCTATAGGTTTAGTTATTCCAGAATTAAATGGAAAATTAATTGGTTCAGCACAAAGAGTTCCAGTTCCAACAGGATCAACAACAATATTAGTTGCAGTTGTTAAAGGAAATGACATAACACCAGAAAAAATAAATGAAGCAATGAAAGCTGCATCAAATGAATCTTTTGGTTACACAGAAGAATTATTAGTTTCTTCAGATGTAATAGGAATGAGATATGGTTCATTATTTGATGCTACACAAACAATGGTAACAAAAATAGAAGAAGGATTATACCAAGTTCAAGTTGTTTCATGGTATGATAATGAAAATTCATATACAAGTCAAATGGTTAGAACAATAAAATACTTTGCAGAATTAGGATAGAAATATTAAAAGAACACTTGAAAAGTGTTCTTTTTTAATATACAATAGGAATGTCTTATAAAAAACAAAAAAATGGTAAAACTAATAAAAGTTACCAAAGTTTAAGGGGGAATTTAAAATGAGTAAAAAGACAGTAAGAGATATTGATTTAAAAGATAAGAAGGTATTAGTAAGATGCGATTTTAACGTACCAATGGACGAAAATAAAAAAATCACAGACAATACAAGAATAGTTGCAGCTATTCCAACAATAAAATATTTATTAGAAAATAATTGTGCAATAATTCTATGTTCACATTTAGGAAGACCAAAGGGGGAATTTAAACCAGAATATTCACTAGCACCAGTTGCAGAAGAATTATCTAAATTATTAGGAAAAGAAGTAATAATGGCAAAAGATGTAATAGGAGAAGATGCAAAACAAAAAGCTGCTAATTTAAAACAAGGTCAAATAATGTTATTAGAAAATGTTAGATTCCACAAAGAAGAAACAGACAATTCACCAGAATTTGCAAAAGAATTAGCAAGTATGGCACAAATATATGTAAATGATGCATTTGGAACAGCTCATAGAGCACATAGTTCAACAGCAGGAGTTGCAGCATATTTACCAGCTGTTTCTGGATTTTTAATAGAAAAAGAATTAAAATTTTTAGGAAATGCAATAAACAATCCACAAAGACCATTTGTAGCAATATTAGGTGGTGCAAAGGTGTCTGACAAAATAGGAGTTATAGATAGTTTATTAGATAAAGTAGATACATTAATGATTGGTGGAGGAATGGCATATACATTCTTTAAAGCACAAGGTTATGAAGTAGGAAATTCAATATGTGAATTAGATAAACTAGACTTAGCAAAACAAGCAATGGAAAAAGCAAAAGAAAAAGGTGTTAAATTAATGCTTCCAGTAGATACTAAAATAGGAAAAGAATTTAAACCAGACACAGAAAGTAAAACAGTAGCTTGGACAGAAATTCCAGAAGGATGGGAAGGCTTTGATATTGGAGAAAAAACAATAAAAATGTTTGTAGATGAATTACAAACAGCCAAAACTGTAGTATGGAATGGACCTTTAGGTTTATTTGAATTTGATCAATTTGCAATTGGAACAAACGAAATTGCAAAAGCATTATCAAAAATTGATGCAACAACTATAATAGGTGGAGGAGATTCAGCAGCAGCAGTTGAAAAAGCAGGATTAGCTGACAAAATGACTCATATATCAACAGGTGGTGGAGCATCATTAGAATTCTTAGAAGGAAAAAAATTACCAGGAATAGAATGCTTATTAGATAAATAATTATATCTATAAAAAAACATTAAATGCAAGGGAGAGATAAAAATGAGAAAAAAAGTAATTGCTGGGAACTGGAAAATGAATATGCTTCCAAATGAAGCTATGAAATTTATAGAAGATTTAGCACCACTTGTTAAAGACACTAAAAATGAAGTAATACTATGTGTTCCATATACAGATCTATTTTATGCACTACTAACAGTACAAGGTACAAATATAAAAATAGGTGCACAAAATATGCATTTTGAAGAAAAAGGTGCATATACAGGAGAAATATCTGCCAAAATGTTAAAATCAATTAATGTGGAATATGTAATAATTGGACATTCAGAAAGAAGACAATATTTTAATGAAACAGATGAAACAGTAAATAAAAAAATAAAAGCAGCATTTGAAAATGGATTAAAACCAATAGTATGTGTTGGGGAAACATTGGAACAAAGAGATGAAGGAACAACAATAGATATAATAACAAATCAAACAAAACTTGCTTTAGAAGGTTTAACAGATGAACAAGTTGCAAATACAATAATAGCTTATGAACCAATATGGGCAATAGGAACAGGAAAAACAGCAACAAGTGAAGATGCACAAAAAGCTATAAAGTCAATTCGTGACAAAATTTGTCAAATCTATGGACAAAACGTGTCTGATAGAGTTATAATACAATATGGCGGAAGTGTTAAATCATCAAATGCAAAAGAACTATTTGAAATGTCAGACATAGATGGAGGCCTAGTTGGAGGAGCAAGTCTAAAGCCAGATGAATTTTCAAAAATAGTAAATTATAATAAATAGCAAAAAAAGGAAGGTAGAAATATGAAAGACAAATTAACAATGCTAATGATATTAGATGGTTTTGGAGATAATAAAAATAAGGATGGTAATGCAATACAACTTGCAAAAACACCTAATATTGATAGACTAATGAAAAAATATCCAAATACAGACATATTTACAAGTGGACTACATGTTGGATTACCAGAAGGACAAATGGGAAATTCTGAAGTAGGGCACACAAATATCGGAGCTGGAAGAATAGTATACCAAGAATTAACAAGAATAACAAAATCAATAGAAGATGGTGATTTCTTTTCAAATGCAGAATTAATAGGAGCAATTGATAATTGTAAGAAAAATCATACAAAACTTCATATTTTAGGATTAGTTTCAGATGGTGGAGTTCATAGTCATATAAGACATTTATATGCACTTTTAGAACTTGCTAAAAGAAGAGACTTTGAAGATGTGTATGTACATTGCTTTTTAGATGGAAGAGATACACCACCAGCATCAGCAGAAAATTATATTTTAAAATTACAAGACAAAATGAAAGAAAAAGGTGTAGGAAAAATTGCAAGTATATCAGGAAGATTTTATGCAATGGACAGAGACAAAAGATGGGAAAGAGTTAAAAAATGCTATGATGCATTAGTACTTGGAGAAGGAAATAAAGAATCAAGTAGTGTAAAAGCAATAGAAGATTCATACCAAAAAGAAACATTTGATGAATTTGTAGAACCAACATTAATATGCAATGGAAATGAACCAATTGCAACAATAAGTAAAAATGACTCTGTAATATTCTTTAACTTTAGACCAGATAGAGCAAGAGAAATTACAAGAGCTTTAGTAGATGACAACTTTGACGGATTTGAAACTAAAAAAGGACTAGATTTATATTATGTTTGTTTCACAAGTTATGATGAAACAATGCCAAATGTAAAAATAGCATTCAAAAAAGAACCATTAGTTAATACATTTGGAGAATATGTAAGTAAATTAGGATATACACAATTAAGAATAGCTGAAACAGAAAAATATGCACATGTTACATTTTTCTTTAATGGAGGGGAAGAAAAACAATATGAGGGAGAAGACAGAATATTAGTACCATCTCCAAAGGTAGAAACATATGACCAAAAACCAGAAATGAGTGCATATGAAGTAACTGACAAAGTGCTAGAAGCAATATCAAACGATAAATATGATTGTATAATATTAAACTTTGCAAATACAGACATGGTAGGACATACAGGAAGTTTACCAGCAGCAATAAAAGCAGTAGAAGCAGTAGACGAATGTGTTGGTAAAATTGTAAAACTAGTAGAAGAAAAACAAGGAAATTTAATTATAACAGCAGACCATGGAAATGCAGAGCAAATGATAGATTATAAAACAGGAGAACCACATACAGCACACACAACAAATCCTGTTCCAATAATACTTGTAACACCAGATGAAACATTAAACTTAAAAGAAAATGGTAAATTAGCAGATTTAGCACCAACAATGCTTGATTTAATGAATCTTAAAAAACCAGAAGAAATGACTGGAGAAAGTTTATTAATAAGAAAATAAGAGGAAAAAATGTTAAAAACCACAAAAAAGATAAAGGAAATATATGAAGATATTCAAAAAAAGATATTTTATATGATTCCAGAAAAATGGGATGAACTATATTTATATGCATCAGTAATAGAAAGATTTGGAAGTATAGAAACAGGGGAATTATTTTTCTACTATATACCAAAAGGAATACTTAGAAAAAATCCTATAAATGTATATGAAATACCTGCAAAATTCAATCTAGAAGAAGCAGAATATTTAAGGCTTGTAGATCTTCTATACAGTAAAATAAAAGAACTTAGAGAAGAATTTAAAAAAATTGAAAAAGGAAGAACATGGAGTAACCTTACAATTTCAATAAAAAATATGAGATTTCATATTAAATATGATTATGAAGATCTACAAAACTGTGAATATGACAGTTACCAAAGACATATAATTTGGAGGAGCAAATACTTAAATCAAGGGATTGAAAAGGTAAATAAAGAAGACAAGGAAATTTTAAAAAAATACTATAATGGACAAAAAAGTTTAATAAGAACAGAAGAGTATGAAGAACAAATATATATTAAAGATGTAAAAAATATAGTTGATTTTGACACCGAAGATTATGAAAGTACACAAAATGTAGAATACGTAGCAAGCAAAAATACTAAAAAAAGTAAAAATCAGATTCTAATGTCGGAAGATGATTAATATATAATATAAATTTGGAAGGAGCAATTAAAAATGATTTATTCAAAAGAATTAGAAGGAATGTGTAAAGTAGCAAAAGGTGTAGACCATGGTCCAGCACCAATACCAGAAGAAGGAAAATGGGTTCAAGCAAAAGAAATTAAAGATATATCAGGTTTAACACACGGAATTGGTTGGTGTGCACCACAACAAGGAGCATGTAAATTAACATTAAATGTAAAAGACGGAATTATTCAAGAAGCATTAATAGAAACAATTGGATGTTCTGGAATGACACACTCAGCAGCTATGGCAGGAGAAATATTAACAGGAAAAACAATATTAGAAGCATTAAATACAGACTTAGTTTGTGATGCTATAAATACAGCTATGAGAGAATTATTCTTACAAATAGTATATGGAAGAACACAAACAGCATTTTCAGAAGGAGGTCTTCCAGTAGGAGCAGGACTTGAAGACTTAGGAAAAGGTCATACGTCACAAGTTGGAACAATTTATTCAAGTTCATTAAAAGGACCAAGATACTTAAATTTAGCAGAAGGTTACATAGTAGAATTAGGATTAGACAAAGATGATCAAATTATTGGTTATAAATATGTTCATTTAGGAAAAATGATGGATAATATTAAAGCCGGAATAGATCCAAAAGAAGCAATTGAAAAAGCATCAGGAAAATACGGAAGATTTGATGAAGCAGTTAAAAAAATAGACCCAAGAGAAGCATAAAAAATTGATAAAAATCAGTAATCTGCTTATTTTACTAATTTTAATCAATTTTAATAAGATATAAAAGCAGATTTTCAAATTATAAAATAATTAAAAAAATCAAGGAGGAATAAAAAATGGCAGTAACATTTGAAAGTTATGAAAGAAGAATTGAACAAATTAAACCAGTAATGGAAAAATACGGAATAAAAGATTTTGAAGAGGCATTAAAAATCTGTACAGATAAAGGATTTAATCCATATGAAATAGTAAAAGGAGTACAACCAATATGTTTTGAAAATGCAGCATGGGCATATACATTAGGAGCTGCAATAGCAATAAAAAAAGGTTGCACAAAAGCTGCAGATGCTGCTAGAGCAATTGGAGAAGGATTACAAGCTTTTTGTATACCTGGTTCTGTTGCAGATGTTAGAAAAGTTGGACTTGGACATGGAAATTTAGGAGCAATGTTATTATCAGAAGAA
>ULOU01040286.1_pt1 | contig 9090 bp, 8 predicted proteins | sample 1952821 | NCBI WGS metagenome assembly ULOU01 (sample SAMEA4835610, study PRJEB28245) | human gut metagenome | biome: gut microbiome; material: fecal sample | place: Denmark | collected 2008 | reverse complement strand
GCCTATTTTTATGCTCTTTCTAAATCCGTCTCAGTCAGGCGTCTCTATGCCTTCCATATCCCGTCTTTTTTTTCAAATCTTCATAAAGCAGCTGATAATTCTCGTATCTCCCCTTGCTGATTTCGCCATTATCCACCGCTTCCTTCACCGCACAGTCCGGCTCCGCCAGATGCGCGCATCCCCGAAACCTGCAATTTCCGGCATGTGCTGCGATTTCCGGAAAATAGCCGCCCAGCTCTTCTTTCTCAATGCCGAATAATTCAATCGACGAAAAGCCCGGCGTATCCAGAATGTAGGTATCCTCTTCCACCCACATCAGCTCCGTATGCCGCGTTGTGTGCCGTCCCCGTTCAATTTTTTCGCTCACTGCGCCTGTCTGCATCTGTACACCATCCTGCAGCAGGTTAATCAGAGACGATTTTCCGACTCCGCTGGGACCAGCAACAGTCGTCGTCTTCCCCCGAAGATACTCCCGGATCGCTTCAATGCCTTCTTTTTGTGCCGCGCTGACAAACAGCAGCGGATAGCCACTGGTGCGATAGCGTTCCCTTACTTCCGCGATCATTTCGTCGGAAGCCAGATCCGTCTTGTTCATACAGATCAGTGCAGGAATTCCCTGTTTTTCCATTAAAACCAGAAACCGATCCAGTAAGTTAAAGTTCGGTTTGGGGCTCACAAGTGCAAAAATGACAAGCGCCTGATCCACATTGGCTACTGCCGGTCGGATCAGGCTGTTTGTTCTCGGCAGGATTTCATCCAGATTTCCCTTTTTTTCTGTTTCGTCCAGGACACTGATTGAAACCAGGTCGCCCGGCAGGGGCTTTTCCTTATCTTTTCGGAAAATGCCCCTTGCACGGCATTCGTATACGCCCTGATAGGTGTGCACATAATAAAATCCACCGATTCCCCTGATGATTTTTCCCTGCATCCGCTTATCCTTCCGATGTAAACATGACCTGGCGCTGCACGGTCTGTCTTGTTGTCGTTCCGGGCACGGTTACAAGGTTTCCATCCTCGTCCGTCGTCGTGGTCGCCTCACCGGTCACCGTATATTCGTAGGTAATCAGTCCTGCCGGATCTGCCATTCCATGCAGATTGACTGTCGTGATCGGGAAAGAACGAACTGTCGTCTTTAAATATTCCGTTCCGGACTGTCCGGTGATCGTTACTGTACACTCGGTTCCTTCTTTGTACTGGGGATCCAGATCTGCCGGGCTTGCAACCGCTTCCTGATATGCGTAGGTAACCGCTTTCGGGCCGACGCTGATTCCGATATCGATCGTAGAACCGGGCTCTACCGCAGCACCTGCCGTATAGCTTGCATAGCATACCTTTCCGGCAGGAACCGTGTCATCGCTCATCTCTTTCTGGTCCCCGATCAAAAATCCGTTTTCTGTCAAAATTGCAACCGCTGTCTCCACATCCAGACCGATGATAGCCGGCATCGTATTTTTACTGCCGGTATCCGGTCCCTGGCTGATCACGATCGTCACGGCAGAGCCGGAGGCTGCACGGGAACCACCGACCGGATTCTGAGAAATAACCTTTCCCTTTTCAATCGTATCGGAGTAGCCGTCCGCTTTCGTCACGGTAAATCCGCTTCTGGTCAGCGTTGCGGTCGCATCCGCCTCCAGTGCTCCTAACACATCAGGAACCGGGACTCCGTCCGTATCGGAAACAGGTGCTGTGCCGCTCACCGTCAGCTGTACCTGCGTACCGGAGGAAACCGTCGTACCGCCCTGTACATCCTGTGAAATGACATTGCCCTCCGCTACCGTATCGGAAGTCTCATAGGCAAATTTTACCTTCAACCCGAGGTCTTCTAAGATCTTCTGCGCCTCTGTCGCGGATTTACCGGTCACATTCTCCACCGTCACCTGTGCAGACGTCGCACCAAAATTGAAAATACCTACTGCCCTGCCGACTAAAAAGATCACGGCACAGCCGATTAAAACAGCACCGATGATCGCCAGCAGCGTCGTGATTTTTTCCATTCTGGAATCGTCATCGTACTCCTCATCCTCGTCTTCTTCATCCTCTTCCGGTTCTTCATAGGCGGGCTGTTTTTTCTTTTTGGGCTTCTGGGGCGTCTCGTTCTTTTTCAGGCGCGCGCCCTCTGTTGCCTCTTTATTTCTGCTCTCATTGATTTCCTTGCGTTCCCTGGAAGTCACGGTACGGGTCGCCATCGCCTCGTCCGGGTTCTCGATCTGGACAAAATCCTCGTCCGGGGACATCAGTGCCTTTTTCAGGTCCGCAATCAGCGCCGCCATGCTGTGATAGCGGCGATCCGGACTTTTCTGGGTACATTTTAAAACAATCTGTTCCACGCAGACCGGAATTTCCGGCACATATTCTCTCGGTGACGGCATTTCTTCCTGAATATGCTTGATCGCAATCGCAACCGTCGTCTCACCGTTGAATGGAACGCGTCCGGTCAGCATTTCGAAAAGTGTAATACCCATCGAATAAATATCACTCTTTTCGTCGCTGTATCCACCTCTTGCCTGCTCCGGAGAAGTGTAATGCACAGAACCCATGACGTTTGAGGTGATCGTGTTGCTTGTCGCCGCTTTTGCAATGCCGAAATCCGTCACCTTTACCTTGCCGTCCTTGGAAATAATGATGTTCTGCGGCTTGATATCCCGATGGATAATATGGTTGTTATGCGCTGCCTCGATGCCCATGCATGCCTGAATGGCGATACTTAACGCCTCCCGCACGGACAGACGCGCCTTTTTTTCGATATATTTTTTGAGCGTGATGCCGTCTACGAGTTCCATAACGATGTAATAAACCCCGTTATCTTCCCCGACGTCATACACATTTACAATATTCGGATGCATCAGACTGGCTGCTGCCTGGGCCTCTACCCGGAATTTAGATACGAAATTCGTATTTTCGGAAAATTCCTGCTTCAGCACTTTCACCGCTACATGCCGGTTCAGTTTGTGATCCTTTGCCTTATAAACATCTGACATTCCGCCCATCCCGATGCGCTCGAGCACCTCGTAACGGTCGCCTATCATTGTTCCTATCTTAATCATCCGCTCACCTCATCTGAAAACGGCTCCATAATAATCACCGCGATATTATCTCTTCCGCCGTGGTCGTTTGCAGCCTGCACCAGCCGCTGCGCCCGCTCTTCCACGTTGCCTTCTCCTTCCAGAATCTGCAGGATTTCTTCATCCTCCAGCATTCCGGTCAGGCCATCCGAGCACAGAAGCACCCGGTCTTTTCCTTCCAGCGGAACCAAAAACAGATCCACCTGCAGATCATCCTCTACGCCTACGGCACGGGTAATGATGTTGCGATCCGGATGGATCCTCGCCTGTTCCCGACTGATTCCGCCAAAGCGCACCATTTCCTGTACCAGGGAATGATCCTCGGTAATCTGACGGATGCCGACATCATCTGCAATATACAAACGGCTGTCCCCGACGTTTGCAACCTGAAGCTGCCGGTCTGCGCAGGTGGCGGCTACCACTGTAGTCCCCATTCCACTCAACTGTTCATCCTCCGCTGCCGTCTGCCGGATACACTCGTTTGCATGACGGATCGCATCCACCAAAATTTCTGCCGGGCTGTCCGCCTGGCTTTGCCGGATCTGCTCCAGAATCGTCTCCACTGCAAGGCGCGATGCATAACCGCCGCCCCGGTGACCTCCCATTCCATCTGCTACAATAAACAGGTTGGGAAGCTTTCCGATCTCATCGGTGGTCATCCACGCATAGTCCTGGTTGAAGGATCTCTTTTTTCCAATATCTGTAATCGCGTAAGCTTTCATTCGCTCACCCTCTCTGTATTCGGAATTTCACCCATTATCTTTACCATACTAGCACAAAAATACAAAAAGGACAAGCTGTTATCCGGCATTGTCCTCTTTCGAGAAGGTTCACTCGCTCTGCTCTTCCATGTGTCTGCGGCGCAGCTGTCCGCATGCCCCGTCGATGTCCCTTCCCATCTCACGACGGATTGTGACGTTGACGCCGCCTTTTTCCAGACGCTTCTGGAACGCCGCAATCGCGGCATGGTTGGACTGTACAAAATCCCGCTCCTTGATCGGGTTGACCGGAATCAGGTTGACATGACTGCCCAGCGGCGCTGCCAGACCGATCAGCTCTTCCGCGTCCTCTTTTGTATCGTTGACGCCGCCGACCAGACTATATTCAAAGGTCAGCCTCCGTCCGGTTTTGTCCGCATAATTGCGGCAGGCGTCCATCAGCTCCTTCATTCCGTATTTGTTAGCGATGGGCATCAGCCTGCGGCGCTTTTCATCTGTCGTCGCATGCAGGGAAAGCGCCAGCGTGATCTGAAGCTTTTCCTCCGCCAGCTCATACATTTTCGGCACAATTCCGCAGGTCGAAACCGTCACATTGCGCTGGCTGATATTTAAACCGTTTTCATCCGTCAGCATCCGTAAAAATACGAGCAGATTGTCGTAATTATCCAACGGTTCCCCGCTTCCCATCACGACGACATTACTTACCCTCTCCCCGGTCAGCTTCTGAATCCGGTAAATCTGATCCAGCATTTCCGCAGGCGTCAGTCCCCGTTCCAGACCGTCCAGCGTAGACGCGCAAAAGCGGCAGCCCATCCGGCAGCCAACCTGAGAGGAAATACAGACCGAATTGCCATGCTTATACTGCATCCACACACTCTCCACCAGATTTCCGTCCGGCAGCGCGAATAAAAATTTCTTTGTCCCGTCAATCGCAGAGGTCTGCTCACGCACTACCCTGAGGGTTGTCAACGGATATTCTTCCTTTAACCGGTTTCGAAGCGCCGCCGAAAGATTCGTCATTTCGTCATAATCTCCCGCCAGCTTGACATGCATCCAGTCGTACAGCTGTTTTGCCCGAAACGGTTTTTCGGAAAGCTCTGTCATTTTTTCTTTCAGTAAATCAAGCGGCAGGGACTTTAAATCCCTGCTTTCTCTGTTTTCCATCATCTATTTCTTCCTTCTCAGTCTTGCCATAAAAAATCCGTCGGTGTCCCACTCGCCCAAAAACAGCTGCAAAAATCCTGCTTTTGTCTGTTGGCTGTGGAGACATTCCGGCAAAAATGGGTCGATGCTCTCTGCTTCAAACGGATACTTTTCGGTCACGTAGCGCACCATCTCTTCGTTTTCTGACACATCCAGGGTACATGTCGAATACAGCAAAATACCGCCCGGCTTTACATACTGCCAGCATGCATCCACGATCTTTTTCTGCAAAGTGACAAGTGCTGCCAGATCTTCTTTCGTTACCCGATAACGGATTTCTTTTTTTCTGCCGATTACGCCAAGCCCGGAGCACGGAACATCCAGAAGCACCACGTCCGCGCTTTCTTTATACTGCTCCATAAAAACTGACGCATCCCAGACATTGACCGAAACGTTGCTGCACTTCATCCGGTCAGTATTTTCCAGAATCAGCGCAGCCTTTCTTTCGGAAACATCTCCGCAGATCACCTTCCCGCTGCCCGCCTTTCTTGCTGCAAGCGTTGTTTTTCCGCCCGGCGCGCTGCAAAGATCCATGACCGTCATTCCACCTGAAATTCCTGCTGCCTCCACCGCGAGCATGCTGCTGACGTCCTGCGCATAAAACAGCCCTTCTGCAAAGCCCGGCAGATGACCGATGCCCTCACAGCCTTCCAGATTCCACGCATCTGCATACAATTGGTGCTTCTGCACCGTCACGCCTGCTACTTCGATCGCTGCGATTTCCTGTGCCTTTTCTTCTTCCGTCAGACGGCTGTCCAGACGGATCGTCAACGGACGCCCATTTTTCAGTCTCTCCAGCATAGGTTCCGTCTTTTCTTCTCCATACTGCGCTTCCCAGAGAGAAATCATCCACTCCGGCACGCTATAGCGCACCGAAAGTGCCTGCACAGGGTTCTTTTGAAGTTCCTGCCAAAACGCACTCTCCGAATTCAAAATTTCTTCTTTGTTCCGTGTAATTGTACGCAGTACACCGTTTACAAAACCGGACAGCCGCTCAAAGCCCTTTTTCTTTGCCAGACGCACGGCTTCGTTGCATGCCGCAGAATCCGGCACGGTGTCCATATACAAAATTTGATAGACCGACAGGCGCAGCAGACTGCGGATCAGCGGTTTCATTTTGTTCGTCGGCGTTTTGGAATACGCGTTGATGACATAGTCCAGCGTCAGGAGACTTTCCAGCGTTCCTTCCGTCAGACGTTTTAAAAACGCTTTTTCCCGCGGATCTTCGTAGTCGTATTTATTTAAGGTATCCCGGATCAGGCTGCTGCCGAAGTTTTTGGTCTTCTCCATCTCCACAAACAGGAGCAGCGCTGTTTCTCTTGTATCCATTTTCTGTTCTCCATGTTCAGGGCGCGGTGCCCGCTGTTTCAGGCTGCGCGGTCAGTCCCTGCGGTCGTCCCGCCTGGACAGCATCACCAGCCGCAGCAGGTTCAACAGCGCCGCCGCTGCTGCCGCAACATAGGTCATTGCAGCCGCCCGAAGCACTCTGTAGCTTCCCTCTGCTTCGTTTTCCGATAAAATTCCGTATTCTGTTAAAAATCCCATCGCCCTGTGACTTGCATCGAATTCAACCGGAAGCGTCACGATCTGGAACAGCACCGCTGCCAAAAAGACCCAGATACCAATCTGCATCAACAGCTCGTTGGAGCCTAAGAACAGCCCCAGAACGAAAATCGGCAAACCGAATTTCGAGCCGAAATTTGCAGCCGGAACGAGGGCCGAACGGAATTTTAACGGTGCATAGCCCTTGGCGTCCTGTACCGCGTGGCCGCACTCGTGCGCTGCAACTCCCACCGCTGCAACACTCGTCGCATTGTAGGTCGCATCTGACAGACGCAGTACCTTGGAGGACGGATCATAATGATCTGTTAAGTTGCCGCTGATATGCTCAATCCGCACATTCGTCAGACCGTTCCGGTATAAAATCCGCTCCGCAGCCTCTGCTCCGGTCATGCCGCAGCTGCTTCTGACGCGGCTGTAACGTTTAAATGTGCTGTTGACCTGAGCGCTCGCGATCATCGAAAGCACCGCGCCCAGAATTACAAGAAGATACGTCACATCATAGTAATAATATCCCATGTATGCCAAAACGCTCATCCAAGCACCTCTCCTTCCTCTACCTTACAGCCCAGCAAAAAGTCGTGCACCTTCATGCGCTTTTTGCCTTCCAGCTGGACTTCCTGCAGGCACAGTACGCCATCGCCGGTCTGGACAAAGATTTCATTCTTCGTCACCTTGGCAATACTGCCGGGCATAGAGTAAGCGGCAATGCCTTCTTCCTCCACAGGCTTTGCCTGCCAGATTTTCAGCATTTTCCCTTTACAGGAAGTGTATGCACCCGGCCAGGAATACAGTCCACGCACCTGTCTGTCGATGGAAATCGCGCTCTGGTTCCAGTCAATCTGTCCCATCGCCTTGGTCAGAAGCTTTGCGTAGCAGCTTTTGGAATCATCCTGCTTTGTCGCAGTCAGCGTACCCGCTTCCAGCTTTTGAAGCGTTTTCACAATCAGCTCTGCGCCTACTTTGGACAGCTTTTCTTCCAGCGAAAGGTCGGTATCAGTGTCCTCAATTACAACTTCCGACTGTGTCAGGATATCACCGGTATCGATTCCTGCATCCATCTGCATGATCGTCACGCCGCTCTTTTTCTGTCCATCCATAATTACACGATTGATCGGTGATGCCCCGCGATAGGCGGGAAGCAGAGAGGCATGAATGCACAGGCTTCCATAATGGGGCAGATCCAGGATCTCCTGTGATAAAATCTGTCCGAATGCTGCTACCACATAAACATCCGCTTCATACTGCCTGAGACGCTCGATTTCCTCTGCTCTCTTAATCTTAATCGGCTGCAGCACCGGAATATCATGCTGCAGCGCGCATTCCTTAACCGGGGACATCTGCAGTTTTCCACTGCGCCCCTTCGGCTTGTCCGGCTGTGTCACAACCGCCGTTACCGTATGTCCTGCCGCAAGCAGTGCTTCCAGCGGAGCGACTGCAAAATCCGGCGTTCCCATATATACTATCTTCATCTTGTCCTCCATTCTGCAGGCGCCTGGCACCGTGGAAATTACAATTCAAACCTGCTGATTGGCTTCTGCATTGCATTCCAGGCTGCGCTGTACTGCCATTATTCTTCGTCGAGTACCTCTGTCCCGTCCATTTCTTCGTAATATTCTTCGGTATCCATCAGCTGTCCTTCTACCTTGGACACATACAGCTCACCATCCAGATGATCTGTTTCATGGCAGATTGCACGCGCCAAAAGCTCGGTTGCTTCGATTTCATACGCTTCCATGTTTTCGTTATACGCAATCGCCTTGACGTAATTGGGTCTTGTCACTGTGCCTGTCTTGCCGGGAACAGAAAGACAGCCCTCACCGCCGGTCTGCTCGCCGGATGTTTCGATAATTCTGGGATTGATCATGACAATCGGATCTTCTCCGGTCGTATCAATTACGACGATTCTCTTTAAAATGCCGACCTGGGGCGCTGCAAGTCCGACGCCGTTTGCCTCGTACATCGTATCAAACATGTCATCGATCAGCTCCTGAATGCGGGGCGTCATCTCCTTGACCTCTTTGCATTTTTTATTCAGGACGGGATCTCCGATCGTTCTGATATTGCGAATTGCCATTCTTTTGTTCCTCTCTTTCTGATGTTCTGCCTTACTCTCTGTTATCGGTTTGCTGTCCTTTCCTGCTATGCAGGCAGCATCTGTCTCCTGATGATTTTCTAGAAGCTGTGCACCGGATCGAAATCAAACTGACACAGCGCCTTCTGCCGCTGCGGCAGGCTGCGCATCTGCTCGATTCCGTCCTTTAATTCTACCAGCTTTTCGTAGTCATGGTTTTTTAAATAAATACCATAGCGGTAAACGTCGTTGATTTTGCCAATCAGTGCCGGCGCGGGACCGATCACAATCGTATCGGGCAGGGCAGCGCTGGCGGCGTTGTGTGTCGCGGCGGGTGTTGGTATTTGCACAGTGCCTGACATTTGCTGTGTAAACTGCCGCGACTGAGTTACCTGTCGTACGTAGCTCGCTGCCTCCTGTGCGCCTGCAAGCGCCTCTTCCTGCTTTTTGGAATAAAACTGCACCGCAAGGA
>ULOU01009386.1_pt1 | contig 9381 bp, 9 predicted proteins | sample 1952821 | NCBI WGS metagenome assembly ULOU01 (sample SAMEA4835610, study PRJEB28245) | human gut metagenome | biome: gut microbiome; material: fecal sample | place: Denmark | collected 2008 | reverse complement strand
CCGAGTTCAAGCTGACCTTGAACAGATTTTTCTATAGAAACGTCCTCGTAGTTTGAAATGCAATCTTTATAGTCAGGTTCCGTAAATTCAACAAAGACTTTTATTTCTTTTTCTATAGCACGGGCAAGCAGTGTAAGGGGAATTTCGTCAGCACCTGTTTTGGTTTTGGCGCCAAGACGTTCAAGTTCGCGTGCTTCATCAACATTAAACCCCTTAGGAGCACAGTCGTCTTTTGAAAAGATTAAAGTATTTAAACCCCAGTTCAAATAGGTTTTATTTATCTCGAAGTTGCGTTTTCTAGTTGCAAGATAATCGTCTAAGATTGCCTGCGGAATACCGTCGTTTACACCTGAGTATGAGTATTCAAAAATCTTTTTACCCCAGTCTTTCCAGTACTCTTTTTCCTCTTCGTTGTAATTGTTGTTTGAAATTCGCATTATGCTAGAAAAAGCGTAGACTTTTTTGTTTTTAAGCAAAGGTTTAAGACGGTTTAGGCGGGCTTTTATCTCTTCCAAACTATCAGGAGAGCGCCTTGACGGGATTAGACCGCCGTAAGCAATGGTGTCAAGCGGCAAAACCATTGCATCGCATGCCGGTATGTTCTCCAGCCAGTCTAAAATTTCATTTACCCGTGCACTTTTTGTTAAATCCCCGAGAAACTCACGCGGAGGGGTAAGAAGTTCAATATCTTCATCTATTGCTGCAATGTCTTTTGCAAGACTGTAGCACACAGGTCTGTTGTCTATTGGTACAAAACAAATTTTCATAGAAGTATTATAACATTTCAGCTAAAACCTGCAAATACTAGAAAAAATCTCCAAACCTTATATTTTTCCATTTTGGATGGCTACGTGACGCTATGTAAAGTCTGAACCCCATTAAAATAGAGGTTATAGCAGTTGATACCTTTGAAAACTCATCATACTTTTTCTGCTTAGCATATTCATACATTTCTGCTAGAGGATAAGCAAATAAACAAGCAGAAATACCTGCCCACAAAGCATTTATTCCAATTTGTTTACTCAAAGTCTTTGCCGTAAGTTTTGTTTTTGATTTTGAATTATGAAAAACATCAGCTGCCGTCCCTACTGCCATATCAACTGCAAACCAGCACAATCCGGCTTTTGCCGTATCCCTTTTTGAAATTTCCGGCTTATTATTTGTTGTTGAAACATTTTTTAACGATACTGTACTCATTAACCCATACTCTGTTTTCATAAAAGTATTATAACATTATTGTTTAAATTCATAAACCATGCAGCCTCCATGTTTTTTCATCTCCTCATTTACATTCATTGTATCAAAATACAAAACTCCTAATACTCGTCCATACATATCAACACCCTTAAACTCTAAATAAACTTTTTTACTGTTATTTTTTATATACAAATCCAACAAATATTGTTTTGACTTATTTCCTAAATTTACTACTTCATCTATTTTTATACAATTATCATAAGCTTGTCTATATGCTCTATGTATTTTACTTGTTTCATAGCAATCAATATCAACTAATCTGACACTAAACTCATTCTTATCTATTTTTGCCTTAATAGTATCACCGTCTGTTATACTAACAATTTTGATTGGAATCTTCGACTCAGCCCAAATTGGCATTGTAAAACAAATAATAAACTTATAATTAACAGTTTTCTCATAATTCTCCTTCTAAAATTATCTAAATAGTTCCTATATAGGTGGTAGAACAATTAAAAAAACACACCCAAATAGGTGGTATGGATAAAGATAAAAGCAGACACTTTGAAACATATAAACTCTTAGGGGAAAATATAAGAGCTAGACGGCAAAATATGAAAATTTCCCAAGAGGAGCTTGCTTTCAGAGTATCTAGTGCTCGGAATTATATCGGCTGTATTGAAAGAGCAGAAAAATTCCAAGTATTACTATTATCTTAGATATTGCAGGCGCACTGGGGTGTACCATTATTGATTTATTTACTAAAAATTAATACATTTTATTTAATCTCCTTTTGTTGTTGGTTTTTACACAACACTTATTTCAAGTATACACAATAAGATAGCTTTATGCAAGATTTTCAAGCTAAAAATTTAAAATTTAAACTCGCTGTTGGAGAAATTGTGCGGCAAGAAAGAGAGAAAAATACCGGCAAGTCGCTTAATACATTTGCTCACGAGTATGAGTTTGACCGCGGCAATCTTAGCAAAATTGAACGGGGTATATATGGAATTCAATTACTAACTGCCTGGAAATTGTGTGAAGCTCTCGAAATAAAATTTTCAGATTTTGCAAAGACGCTGGAAGAAAAGCTTGGAGAAGATTTTAAATTTTTCGATGAATGACTATCCATAATTATTAATTAATAATTAAAAAATCTTGATTTTTCAAAAATAGCATTAAAATATAATTAAACGGAGTAATTATTTATATGCTTAATTTTGAAAAATTTACAAACTATTCGCAGGAAATTATATTTGCTGCAAACGCGAAAAAGGATTTTTATAAAAATTCCGAGGTTCAGCCTGAACATATTGTTATGGCAATGATTGAAGACAAAGGAATTTCAAAGGATTACTTAGAAGAGTTAAAGCTCTTAAATCAAAACTTTATTAACGCAATCGTTGCAAGGATTAAGGAATACCCTACTATTTCCGGAGTAAGCGCCGGAGGGCAGGTATTTTTATCGCGTGATACAAATACCTTGCTTGAAATCGCAACACAGGAAGCAGAAAGCTTAAAAGACGATTTTATCGGGATTGAATGCATATTAATTGCGATGACAAAATTAGATAACTCATTTATCAAAGATTTGCTTAAACGCCATGGCGTTGACACAAATTCTGTTTTGAACGCAATGAGAAAGATTAGAGGTAATAAAAAAGTGGATAATAAAAACGCAGAAGAAAATATGAAGGCTCTTGAAAAATATTCAACTGACCTTACAGAAAGAGCCCGTAAGGGTAAATTAGATCCTGTTATAGGACGTGATGAAGAAGTCAGACGTATTATACAGGTCTTAAACAGAAGAACTAAAAATAACCCTGTTCTAATCGGGGAACCGGGAGTTGGTAAAACTGCTATTGTAGAAGGTTTAGCCCAGAGAATAATCAGAGGCGATGTTCCTGAAAGCTTAAAGGAAGTTAAGCTTATATCCCTTGACTTAGGGGCGCTGGTAGCCGGTGCAAAGTTCAGAGGAGAATTTGAAGAACGTTTAAAAGCTGTGCTTAAGGAAGTTCAGGAGTCAAACGGCGAAATTGTAATGTTTATTGATGAGCTGCATACAGTTGTCGGAGCCGGCGCAACAGAAGGGTCTATGGATGCAGGAAACCTGCTTAAACCAATGCTTGCAAGAGGTGAGTTACGTACAATCGGTGCTACTACCATTAATGAATACCGCAAGTACATTGAAAAAGACCCTGCCCTTGAACGTCGTTTCCAGCCGGTACTGGTTGATGAGCCTTCGGTTGAAGATACGATTTCAATCTTGAGAGGTTTAAAAGAAAAATACGAAGTTCACCACGGTGTGAGAATTTTAGACAGCGCTCTGATTGCAGCGGCACAGTTATCAGACAGATATATTACAGATAGGTTTTTACCGGATAAAGCGATTGACCTTATTGACGAAGCTGCGTCTGCTCTTCGAATAGAAATCGACTCAATGCCGGAAGAAATCGATGTTATGATGAGACAGAAAATTCAGCTTGAAATCGAAAGAGAAGCTCTCAAAAAAGAAACTTCTCCGGAATGCATTGCAAAAATCGACAAACTAACCGCTGAAATTGATGAGTTGGAAGGTAAAATTTCAAAGCTCAAAGCCCAGTGGGAAGTTGAAAAGGATACGATTACAGGCGAAGCCGGCATTAAGGAAGAAATTGACAGGGTTAAAACAAAAATTGCAGAAGCTGAACGCAACACTGATTTGCAGACCGCTGCAGAACTTAAGTACGGCAAGCTGATGGAATTAGAAAAAAAGCTTCAATCAATTCAGGGCAAAGAAAGAGGTGAAAACCAGCTGCTTAAAGAAGAAATTGATGGAGACGATATCGCACAAATCGTAAGCAAATGGACAGGCATTCCTGTTAACAGACTTGTTGAAAGTGAAATGCAAAAGCTTCTCAGAATGGAAGACGTCTTGCACAAACGTTTAATTGGTCAGGATGAAGCTGTTGAAACAGTTTCTGACGCAATCAGACGTGCACGTTCAGGTTTAAAAGACCCAAAACGCCCTATCGGTACATTTATTTTCCTAGGGCCAACAGGTGTTGGTAAAACCGAACTTGCCAAAACTCTTGCTGAATTCTTGTTTAATGACGAAGATGCAATAATAAGAATTGATATGTCCGAATACATGGAAAAACATAACGTAGCAAGGCTTGTCGGTGCTCCTCCGGGATATGTAGGTTACGAAGAAGGCGGCCAGCTTACAGAAGCTGTCAGACGCAAACCTTATTCTGTAGTTCTTTTTGATGAAATCGAAAAGGCTCACCCTGATGTATTCAACTTGATGCTTCAAATATTTGATGACGGCCGTTTGACTGATTCTAAAGGAAGAACAGTCGATTTCAAAAACACTGTTATAATTATGACAAGCAACATTGGAAGTGAAATTATACTTGAAGATTCTCTTAATAATGCAGGCGGTAATTTTGACGAAACAAAAGAAAAAGTTATGGCAGTTATGAGAGAACGTTTCAAACCGGAATTTCTAAACAGGGTTGATGAAACCATCTTCTTTAAGGCTCTTACAATGCAGCAGCTGTCAGCCATAGTAGATATTCAGATGGCTCATTTGAAAAATCTTCTTGCGGACAGAAATATTACATTTGAAATCACAGACGATGCAAAAGAACTCCTGGCAAGACGAGGTTTTAACCCTATTTACGGAGCTAGACCGCTTAAGAGAGTAATAAGACAAATGGTTGAAAATCCGCTTTCAAAATTGTTATTATCACAGAAATTCATTGAAGGCGACAAGATTAAAATCGATGTCAAAGATGACGAAATTGTTTTTGAGAGGGCTTAAAAGCCCTCTTTTTTATACACACATTTGCATTACATTTGGCAAATAAGAATGATACTTTGTTAACATCGGCTGCATCCTATTAGCATATGTAACGTGGTCATTATCTACAGATACCCATTCACCTCTGTTAACCCCTTCCTGAAAACCTACTGTTTTGACTAAATCGGCGTTTGATTCATTGTTTAAAAGGAAGAAATTTTTATTACCAACGGTATCATTATAGGTTAAGCCTAAAGCATAAAAGTCTGGCATATTCTTTGCAACTTTAGTTAAATCATGCTGACAATCAGGTGTTTGAATATGTTCTATATATTTGTATATAGAAAAATTCTTTTCATGGTTATAGTAACATAACGGTGCTGAATTTCTGCTTCTATTATATGTAAGATAAGAATCTATCTTTGCAAGCGTTCCTAGAGCAAAAGGATTATCCAGGCTTCTGCGCTCAGGAGTACTCATTTTTAAAACATATTTCTTTCCCTCCGGAGTAAATAATCCAAAAACATTTTTATCAGACTTTCCTTCGGTAAAATAAGCAAAATCATATTTTCGATAACCTATTGTCAGACTCTCTATTTTTTTCTTGTTTTTTACGCCATATTCCATCTGCTTGCTTAAATAATCAACAATTTGTGTCAAATCAGATGACGGAATCTCTTTTGGAATATTTCCAATTTCCAGATTTCTATTTCCCTTTAAAGCTTCATATTTTTTTATCAATACTTCACCCCGCCAATCCGGTCTAATCTTTAGTAAATCTTCAAGAGAATGTGCCTCATTAAATTTGCCATCAATAAATTTTGCATAACCTTTATTGTATGGACTGTTTATAAGAAACGGAAGCAGGTTTGGAGAGTTTGCCGGTAAAACCTGAGCTAATTTCTCAGAAATTTCCAGCGAATTTCGCGGATTATTAACAATACTGGTAAATAACTCTTTGCTCCTGTCAGATGTTTCCAAAATTGCATTCAAAAACTTTTCCATAACCTCTGGAGCTTCTTTTATTTTCAGAAAAGAGAAAATTGCAGGAGTATTGTCATGACGTATAAACCAATCGTAATCTGCCCACAATTTTGACATCGAGTTCCCACGAAAATTTATGTTTGCATATGAGGCTGGATATATATATATAGGGGATTTCGCGTTTTCATTATTTGATACCGGAGTGCTTGTTCCGGAATTATTACGTAATCTATTTTGTGTATAATTATATGATTTTATTGCTTGTATTTTCATAATCGTTCTCCTGATTTACTATAAAACCGGTAAAAATAAAAATTGTTACAACTACAATTAAAAGTTACAAATATTTACTTATGTTTTATTTTCACTTATAATTTAAAACATAGTATAAGCTTGTAAGGAGGGGGATATGAATTTAGACAAAGTTAAAGCAGCTGATATTGATGTTGCAAATTATATTGAAGAAGAACTCAAAAGACAGCAGACAACCATAGAGCTTATAGCAAGTGAAAACTTTACCTCTCCGGCTGTAATGCAGGCTTGCGGAAGCGTTCTGACAAACAAATATGCTGAAGGAAAACCTCACAAACGTTACTACAACGGCTGTGAAGTTATTGATAAGATTGAAGAGCTTGCTCAAAAAAGAGCCTGCGAACTCTTTCACATGGATCACGCAAATGTTCAGCCCCACTCCGGTGCTCAGGCAAATATGGCTGTTTTTGCAGCACTTCTGAAATGCGGAGATAATGTTCTCGGCATGGATTTATCTAACGGCGGACACTTAAGCCACGGGTCACCGGTTAATTTTTCCGGTATGTATTTTAACGTAAAAAGCTACGGCGTTGACGAAAACGGCAATATTGATTATGACGATGTTCGCAAAATGGCGCTCGAACATAAACCTAAATTAATAATTTGCGGCGCAAGCAACTATTCTAAGATTATTGATTTCAAAAAATTCAGAGAAATTGCTGATGAAGTCGGAGCTGTACTTTTAGCAGATATTGCACACATTGCAGGTCTTGTTGCAGGCGGCGTTCATCCGTCACCTGCTGGTTACGCCCAAATAGTTACAACAACAACACACAAAACACTTAGAGGCCCTAGAGGCGGAATTATTATGTGTGATGAACAATACGCTGCTGCTATCGATAAAGCCGTATTTCCAGGCATTCAGGGCGGACCTCTGGAGCATATTATTGCTGGGAAGGCTGTCGCTCTAAAAGAAGCTCTTTCTCCGGAGTTTAAAGAATATGCAAAACAAATTGTTAAAAATGCTGCTGCTCTGGCTCAAGGTTTACTAGATGCCGGTATGGACATTGTGGGTGGTATGACAGAAAATCACTTAATGACTCTGGACTTGAGAAAAACAGGTAAGACCGGTAAAGATATGGCTAATGTTCTTGAAAGAGTTGGTATTACTGCAAACAAAAATACAGTTCCTAATGACCCTCAGAGTCCTTTTGTCACAAGCGGTATAAGATTGGGTGCTGCAGCAATGACTACGAGAGGTTTTGTAGAAGAAGATATGAGAGAAGTTGCAAGAATTATAGCAGAAGCCATTAAAAATTCTGACAACGAAGAAGTACTGGCTGAACTCAAAAAAGCTTCTCTAAAACTTTGTGAAAAATATCCGTTGTACTAAGGAATAATAATATTATGATAATCAAGTTAACACAGGCACATATAATAGGAGCATTTATTTCATACCTCATAGGTGTATTTATCGTACCGTTTGTAATTGAATTTTCGCAAAAAGAAGGACTTGTTGACCTTCCTAACGAAAGAAAAATTCACAAACTGCCAATATCAAGACTCGGCGGTGTTGCTATCTGGTCAAGTGCAATGTTAACATTCTTATTCCTTGTATTATTGAGCTATTATCCATATGGGAGCCTGCTTTCAGGGATTTTGCTCGGCGGGTCGTTAATGTTCCTGCTCGGGCTGGTTGATGATATTTATAACCTTGATGCTAAATTTAAACTTGTAATACAGCTTTCTATTGCTACAATTGTTTACCTTTTGGGGGTACAAATTGATACAATCTTCAATCCTTTTGGGGGAGTTATCCATCTGGGAATATTTTCTTATCCAATAACTCTTTTATGGATTGTAGGAATTTCTAACGCGGTTAACTTTATAGACGGCGTTGACGGACTTGCTGGCTCTGTTATTACAGTAAGTTCAATAACATTGGCTCTTATTGCAGTTGCAGTAAGTCCGGCACAGCCAATAACAGCTCTTATTGCGTTTATACTTGCCGGTTCAATGCTTGCTTTTCTTACTTTTAACTTCAATCCGGCAAAAATATTTATGGGAGATTCCGGAGCTTTATTCTCCGGTTTTTTACTTGCGACATTATCTATCGCAGGTGTTATGAAAGGTGCAGCGCTCGCGGTGCTTCTGCCATTCCTTGTTCTTGCAGTACCGATTATGGATATTACATACTCTAGTCTTAGAAGAATTATGAAGGGTAAATCACCATTTGTTGCTGATGCAGAACACATTCACCATAAACTCCTAAAAGCCGGGTTCTCACAAAAGAAAACTGTTGCGATTTTAACTTCTGTTGCCATTGTTGGAGGCGCTTTAGCAACATACTTTACAGGAACGCTAAAAAATTATTTCATATATATTGCCGTACTTATTTTAATAATGGTTGTTCTAAGCCTTGTCAGCGTAATGACAAAACCTCAGGCAATTGAACCTCATGAGCACCCTGAAGAATAATTATAATCCGCCCTGTAGTCTGGATAACGGTTCTTTTGCTTCCGGAGGCAGGTAAAGTTGATTAGGATTATGTATCTGAAACTTCATACCCGGAATAGGTGGAAATTCTTGACGCATTCCTATCACATTTTTGTACCAGTTCAAAGACTCACCTTTTGAAATAAGTTTTATATTCCCGCAGCAATTTGCCTCATCACTTCTCCTCTGAGCAATTTGAAGCAGTCGAGTTCCGATATCCTTAAAGTATTCTAGTTTTGGGTTATGATAAGGCGTATTCGGCTTTGAAAAATTTCTTAATTCATCAACAAAAACATGGCTCGGGTCTGTTTTATCCCACGGATTAGGCTGCGATTTTCTTATAAATACATTTATGCTGCCGACAGCTTCATTCTTATCATTCTGGATAACATAGTTTTCAGCATCTCTACCGATATATTTTTTGAAAACATTAAGGTAAGCTTCGCCGTCTGGTTTGCGAACCCTGATTTTTCCAATATAACCTTCAAGACAACTGCCAATATTTGTATGAGTAAGCGTCTGGATATTCTGTCCAAAGGATATATTCTTACGCTGATGTAAATTTGGCGGTTGGATGATACCTGTAAGATATGAAATATTATTAATCATACCTTTTTAAAAACCTGTAAAAATATTTTTTGCTAGCAAAGGGGTAAATAAGGTTTCGA
>ULOU01001819.1_pt1 | contig 9425 bp, 8 predicted proteins | sample 1952821 | NCBI WGS metagenome assembly ULOU01 (sample SAMEA4835610, study PRJEB28245) | human gut metagenome | biome: gut microbiome; material: fecal sample | place: Denmark | collected 2008 | reverse complement strand
TGACCGTCGGCAAAATCAAGGAAAAATTTTACCGGGACGCGATTACCGAATACCAGAAGCGTCTTGGTCGTTACTGCAAGCTTGAAATCGTGGAAGTGGCGGATGAAAAGACAGAGGAAAATGCCAGCCCTTCCCAGATGGAGCAGGTAAAGGAAAAAGAGGGACAGCGGCTTCTTTCCCATATTCGGGACGGAGAATACTGCATCGTGCTCGCCATTGAAGGCAAAAAGCTGGATAGCGTGGCGTTTTCCCAGCAGATAGACCGCCTGATGGTGTCCGGCACAAGCACCATCGATTTCGTCATCGGCGGGTCCCTCGGACTGTACAAAGACGTCCTTTCCCGCGCGGATTTTCTCCTGAGCTTTTCCGATATGACCTTCCCGCATCAGCTCATGCGCGTCATTTTGCTGGAACAGGTCTACCGCGCGTTCCGGATTTCAAATAAAGAGCCGTATCATAAATAAGAAATCTGCCGTCAAATATGTTTCCACACTGTCATTTTTCTCTACCGCGTCTCATACAATAGGGCATGAGCAAAATCAGAAAATCACCGCAAAAACAGACAGCCATACGGGCTAAGGAGGCTTTCACAGAGTCCCTGCGTCTGCCCCGGGACGTCATGCTGGGCGCGAGTATCCTGACGCTGATCGGAGATACCGAGCTTTTGGTGGAAAATTACCGGGGAATCCTGGAATATACGCAGGAGTGTATTCTTCTGCAGGGGAAGCATACCAGAATCCGGATTGAAGGGTGTTGTTTAAAAATCGTCTACTATACCAATGAAGATATGAAAATTGCCGGAAAAATTTCCGGCGTGCGGTATCTGTAGCGGAGGGAATGCCGATGATTGCCTTAATCCGGTATTGCAGGGGATATGTCAGGATCAGCGTCCGGGGTTATGCGCCGGAACGCTTCATGAATCTGTGCGCAAACCGAGCTATCGTGCTCTGGGAGCTTAACGGGCACGACGGTTTTTATACGATGTGCATCAGCCTTTCCGATTTCTTCAAAATTCGGGACATTGTCCACAAAACCAAAACAAGGGTAGCCGTTCTGGAAAAAAGAGGGCTGCCCTTTTTTCTACAGGATGTCCGGCACAGAAAAATGTTCTTGCTCGGGGTTTTTTTATGCAGTGCATTTTTAATTCTGATGTCGCAGTTCATCTGGGCGATGGAATTTGACGGCAACCGGATGATCACGGAGGAGGAGCTGAAGCGGTATCTCGAGGATGAGGGAATCCGTTACGGCACGCCGCGGCACTTTTTTTCTGCGGAAACTCTCGAAAAAGGACTTCGGGAAGCCTTTGAAGAAATCACCTGGGCGTCTGTCAGCCTCCAGGGGACGAAGCTTGTTGTAAAAATTCAGGAAGACATTCTGCCGGACACTGCTCAGAAGCAGGAGCTGTCCAAATTTGAAAATGGAGCGGATCTTGTTGCGTCCTGCTCCGGCACAGTTGTTTCAATCCTGACCAGAAGCGGCATCCCGACGGTGCGGCCGGGAGACAGCGTTTCCCGCGGCGATCTGCTGATCAGCGGACGAATTCCGGTTAAAAACGATGACGAAACTGTTCGGGAATACCTGTCAGTCGTCGCGGACGGGGACGTGATTTTAGAAACCGACTATCGGGTGCATTTATCCTGTCCTTATGCTTACCAGTATAAAAATTATACCGGAAGGGAAAAGAGCCGGAAATTCCTCGCAATCGGCAGCCTGCGGGTTCTTTTCCCTCCTATCCGGAAGAACTTTGCGCGTCAGGATATCGTAACGCAGCAAAATCGTCTATGCCTGTTCGGACAGCTCGATCTCCCTATTTTTGCGGGCAGTCAGACGCTGCGCGAGTATCTTCCGGTCGATGCACGCTACGACACGGACAGCGCAAAAAAGATTCTTTTGGATAAATTTCAAAAAATAATTGCCGCTTTGGAGGAAAAAGGGGTTCAAATTATACAAAAAGATGTTAGAATAGTAGAAAAAGCCGATATCCTCACCTTGGAGGGAAGCCTGAAGATACAGCTGCAGGGCGGCGTCTGGCAGGCGCTTTCGATTTCGGACACGGCAAAAGAACAGGAGACTGCACAGAATTAACATGGCATTTACAGAACAAACACTGGAGCTGGACAACGCGCATATCAGCAACCTTTTCGGACAGTTTGACTGTTATTTAAAGAAGCTGGAGCGTGCATTCGGCACGCAGATTATTGACCGGGACGGTACCGTCCATATCCGCGGCGAACAGTCGGCAGTTGCCCATACGGCGGCAGTTTTTACCGAACTGCAGGAGCTTGCCAGACGCGGAAATCAGATACAGGAGCAGAACGTGGATTACGCAATTGCAATGCATATGGAAAATCAGGAAAATACCTTACTTGAAATAGACGGCGATCTCATCTGCCACACCGTGAGCGGAAAACCGGTAAAGCCCAAAACGCTCGGACAGAAGCAGTATGTGGATGCGATCCGGGAAAAGATGATCGTATTCGGTCTGGGACCTGCCGGAACAGGCAAAACCTACCTGGCGATGGCAATGGCAATTACCGCTTTTAAAAATAACGAGGTGGAGCGCATTATTCTGACCAGACCTGCGATCGAAGCAGGCGAGAAGCTCGGCTTTTTGCCCGGCGATCTGCAGAGCAAGGTCGACCCGTACCTGCGTCCGCTCTACGATGCACTCTATCAGATCATGGGCGCGGAAAGCTTCCAACGCAATATGGAAAAAGGGCTCATTGAGGTTGCGCCGCTCGCCTACATGAGAGGACGTACCCTCGACAACGCTTATATCATCCTCGACGAAGCGCAAAATACGACGCCTGCCCAAATGAAGATGTTCCTGACCCGAATCGGCTTCGGTTCCAAGGTTGTCATCACCGGCGACGCTTCGCAGAAAGACCTTGCGCCTGGAACACAGTCCGGTCTGGACGTTGCTGTGAAGGTGTTGTCCGGTCTGGACGATATCGGCTTCTGCAACCTGACAAGCCGCGATGTCGTCCGGCATCCGCTGGTTCAGAAGATTGTCAAGGCTTATGAAACCTATGAGGCGAAGCAGACTTACCGCGAGAGCAAGGAAAGACGTCTGACGTCCGCTGCTGCCGGCAAGACGACTGGAAAGACAAAACGCAGGACGGAAGCTCCTCTGCGCAGAAATGAAAAGGAGAGACGCTCATGACCATCTATGTCGAAAACGAAACGGATTTTACTTTTCCCTTTGACACGAAGGAATTATGCAGCCGCGTAGCGGAAGCGGTTCTGGATGCAGAGGGCTGTCCCTATGAAACCGAGATTAACGTACTGATTACGGATAACGAGGGCATCCGCTTGTATAATAAAGAATACCGCAATATCGACCGGGAGACGGACGTTTTGAGCTTTCCGAACATTCCGTTTGAAACCGAAGCGGATTTTTCCATTGTCGAAGAAAACTGTTCGGATTATTTCCAGCCGGACAGCGGGGAACTGATTCTGGGTGACATCATCCTGTCAGTGGATCGGATCTGTTCCCAGGCGGAAAGCTACGGACATTCCCGGAAACGGGAGTTTGCATTCCTCGTTGCGCACAGCATGCTGCATTTGTGCGGTTACGATCACGAAACACCGGAGGAAGCGGCTGTGATGGAGCAGAAGCAGGAAACTATATTAAGCGCGCTCGGGCTGACCCGGGATTGCCTGGATGAATGAGGGTTAGGTTTCTATGGCGGCACGAAGAAAACATAAGAAAATCGATCGTACAGGTGTGCTACCAAGGCAATTGACCGGGATAGTCAAGCTTCTTGCATTCCTGCTTTGCCTTTTTGCACCCATTCGGCTGGTCAACGCGCTGGGAGACGAAGGGTGCGCAGACTTTTTTGGGGCCCTGGAGGGCTGTTTTGTCCTGTTTTCCCTATTCGGGATCGGAACGAACCGGGCAGTTTCCAACCTGATCCGTACAAGAATCGAACGCTACGGAATCACAGGCGCAAAAAAAATTGCGGGACAGGCTCTTTTGACGGCATTTTTTGTATCCGTCGTTCTGGCACTTTTGGGCGCTGCCTTAAAAGATGTGCTGTTCGGCTCATTTTATGCGTTGCCCTTTGCAAAAATGGCGTTTTTGGCGTTATTATGTGCGCTCGTTATCCTGACGCTGTTCTGGATGCTGCTCGGCATTCTGGATGCCTTTGGCAGGCGGAAAACAGCGGGCAGATGGATACTCGCATTCGGAGTACTTTTATTTTTCGCAGCGCCCCTGATTGCAGCACCTCTCAACGCATACGGTCAGAAGGTCGGCGCACTTTTGCAGAATACGTCCTATCAGGCGGCATATGGTGCGTTCGGCGCAGCGTTTTCCGTTTTATGCGTCAGTCTTTTGTGTACGGCAGGCTGCGGGATCTCCTGGATAAAGGCCTCCCATGAGCTGCACCAGGCAGAATACGGAAGCAGCACAAATCCTGCAGCAGATCGCAGCATCACCTTTGCCTTGCTCCGGAATGGGCTTGTGATCTGTGTTCCGGCGGTGCTTGCCGGTATCGGGCGGATCGGGCAGTCCAGTATCTATTTAAAGAACGGCTCTGTTTCAACGTGGGGTGCGTATCTTGGAAAATATCGTCTTTTGATGACGCTTGCGCTGCTCGGCGCATTTGCCCTGGCGGTTTCCATGCTGCCGCAGTTCCAGCTCGTCTTAAAACGCCGCAGCCTGCGCAAAAGCCGCGAAAAATGCATGGTCGCCTTTCGCTGCACTGCTCTCTATACGATTCCCTGCGCCGTTTTATTTTTAACGACGGCACAGCCGATGCTGCAGATGCTGTTTTCCAAAGGAGAGTTAAACGGTCTGTACAGTATTTTAAAAGTTCTGGCGATCACGGTGATCTTTTATGGCCTCGCCTTTATGCTTGGCAGCGTTTTGTTTGCTGCAGAGCTTTACTATAGCATCTGGATCGCAGTGCTGGTTTCCGTCCTGGTTCGGCTGGTCAGCTTTTCCGTGATGAGTTCCGCGCTGAAACTCGACCTGTATGCGGGCGCTTATTCCGATGCGCTGTCTGCATTTGTTTTGTGTCTGATTCTGCTGGGCATGGTGCGCCAGCAATTAAAAATAGCAGTCAGCTGGCTCCGTGTTTTTTTGGCGCCTCTTTTGGCAGGCATTCTGATGGCGCTTGTCTGCCTGCTGTGCAGCCAGGTGATTTTGAAAAATGCTGCTAGCCCGGTTCGGATGCTCGTTTCGGCGGTTGTCGGACTGCTCGTCTATTTTGTGTCGACTGTCGTTTTAAAGGGTGCGACCAGACGCGAACTGCGTTGCTTTGCAGTGGGAGATGTGCTGATCGAGCTTGCCAGTACGATGCGGCTGCTGTGATGGTCACTGCACTGCATAAAATAACCGAAAAGAGCTGATACTTTTTAAGAGGTGAAAATATGCGCCGTTTAAAAAGAATCAGCTTTTTTCTCTATTCCTGTCTGCTTTTTGCGGTGGGATTTTATGGACATTATAAGATCGAACAGTGGTTTTATCCCGGAAGGCAGACGATTATCAGCCAGAACGAAATCCCGTTTTCTCAGATGCAGTCTGCAACCCAGGCGGTCAGCGTACCGGATCGGTTGCGCGCAGATACGAAGCTTGTGGTAAAAAATACCGATCAGGTGTCCCGAAAGCAGACAGAAGAGATCAAATCCCTGCCGCTTCGGCTGATTGGATGCAGCAGAAAAGAGGTGGAGGATGAAATCCGGCACTATCAGGACGCTCCGCCCCTTACCGAGCTGCAGCAGGGGCTTCTCCGGATGGAGCTGGTTTCTTTTTCCCCACAGCAGATTGTTGTTTCCAAAACATACCGAAAACTACAGCAGGCAGAAGCCTTCTTTTTACAAATTGAAGAGAATCGGGTCATCGTATACGAAGAGGACAGCCGGGTTTTATATTTGCAGACCGCGATTGACGCAAGAACCCTGCCAAGTGGGGTCAGACGGCAGATTTTGAACGGCTGGCACGGCGTTTCCAAAGCAGAGCTGGAAAAATTCCTTGTGTCTCAAACCGAGACGTAGTATGATAATTACAGTTTTGCCGTTTTCCAAACGGCTGTAGGGAGGATTTGAAATCGGTTATGAGGCAGATCGGCATTATCGGCGGAGGCGCATCCGGCATGATGGCGGCGATTGCAGCTGCGAATACTTCAATAAAAGATACGGAAATTACCATACTGGAACGTCGTGACCGGATTGGCCGTAAGATACTGGCGACCGGAAACGGAAAGTGCAACCTCGGCAATACTGATTTTTCTCCGAAGCGGGATTACCGAAGCCACGACCCGTACCGGCTGCCGGAGTTCTTTGCGCGTTTCCAGACATCCGATACGATCCGCTTTTTTGAGGAACGAGGTCTTTATCTGACGGAGAAAAACGGCTACTTGTATCCCTATAGCGGACAGGCATCTGCCGTCCTTGATTTTTTCCGGGAAGAGCTGGAACGAAAAAAAGTTCGCATCGTCTGTGACTGTAGGATTCAGAAGCTCTGCATGCAAAAGGGCGGCTGGCAGGTGTTCACCGATCAGGGACAATATCATTTCGACCGGTTGATTATATCCTGCGGAACAGCGGCGGGAATACCTCCCAAAGAAGCGCTCGGTACAGGCAGCCTGACTGCAACGTTTGCATTCAAACAGTATCCTTACCTTCCGGCGTTGACTGCATTGCGCTGTGAAGAAAAATTTTACAAATCCATCGCAGGCGTGCGCTGCCCGGCTGCAATTACCGTAGAGATTCCCGGCAGAAAAAAGCTTTGTGAATCCGGGGAACTGCAGCTGACTGATTACGGCATTTCCGGGATTCCGGTCTTTCAGCTTTCCGCAGCCGTGTCGGAAGCGCTGCAAACGAACAAAAAGATCAGCGCCAGCATTGATTTCTTCCCGGCAGTTCCGCTTTCCAAATGGAACGAATTTTGCTGCAGACAGTATCAGGCGTGCTGCGGCAAGCATGTGAGGTTTCTGGCACAGGGCATTTTGCCGTCGAAGCTTGCACAGCTGTTTATTGAACGCAGCCCCCTAAAAGCGCAGGACATCGTAACTGCTGCCAACAAAAACGCGGTATTTTCGATGCTGCAAAATATGCGCGCTTTAAAAACTGTCGTAATTGGCACAAATCCGGCGCAAAACGCGCAGGTCTGCACCGGCGGAATCTCCTTGCAGGAGGTAACAGACGACCTGGAAGCAAAGCGTTTTCCCGGTCTGTATCTGTGCGGCGAGCTGCTCGATGTGGACGGTCGCTGCGGCGGTTACAACCTCCAGTGGGCATGGACGAGCGGACAGATTGCGGGAACGGCGGCTGCGCGCGAGGAATGAAACTACCGTAGAGCTGGCAAAAACGCGGCGTGGCTAACGCAGTCACCAAATAGCCAGATACAACTTTAATCAATATGGAGAACCCTATGATTCGAATTTCCCAGCTGAAGCTCCCTGCCGGACATTCCAAAACGGAACTGTACCACAAGGCGGCAAAGGCGTTACATATAAAATCCGAACAGATTGCCAGCCTGCAGATCCGCAGGCAGTCGATCGACGCCCGCAAAAAGCCGGACATTTTCTTGATTTACGTCGTGGACATCACATTAAACGGCATCTCCGAGCAAAACTGTGTGTCCCGCAGCAAAAATAAGGACGTTTCCATCGTGACAGAGCGACCGTATCAATTTCCGAAGCCGGGGACGAAGGCGCTGCGCAGACGCCCCGTGATTATCGGAAGCGGTCCTGCAGGTCTGTTTTGCTGCTACATGCTCGCACAAAACGGCTATCGTCCGATTCTGCTGGAACGAGGAAAGGACGTGGAAGCGCGCAAAAAAGATGTCGAAGCCTTCTGGAATGGCGGACCCTTAAACCCGGAATCCAACGTTTCGTTTGGAGAGGGCGGCGCAGGCACGTTTTCAGACGGCAAATTAAACACTCTGATCAAGGATAAAGACGGACGCGGCAGACATGTCCTTTCGATTTTTGTAGAAAACGGCGCGCAGCCGGAAATTCTCTACGAAGCAAAGCCGCATATCGGAACAGATGTTCTGTCTAATGTCGTAAAACAGATGCGGAAAAAAATCATACAGCTCGGCGGAGAAGTCCGTTTTGAAAGCCGCGTAGAAACCTTCCGTACTGAAAATGGAGCGCTGACCGGCGTTATCCTTTCGGATGGCTCTGTGATCGACACCGAGACCGCCGTGCTTGCGATCGGACACAGCGCGCGGGATACGTTTTTTAAACTGTATGAAAGCGGACTTCATATGGAAGCCAAAGCCTTTGCAGTTGGACTGCGCGTAGAGCACCCACAGGAGCTGATCAACCAGTCCCAATATGGAACACTACATCCGGATTCGTTAGGCGCTGCTCCATATAAGGTGACGGCAAGGACTTCCGGCGGCAGAGGCGTTTATTCGTTCTGCATGTGTCCTGGCGGTTATGTGGTCAACGCCAGCAGCGAGCCGGGACGCATTGCGGTAAACGGCATGAGCTACAGCGGCAGAAACGGTGCAAATGCAAACAGTGCAATCATTGTTTCCGTTACACCTGCAGATTACGGTTCGGACGAACCGCTCGCCGGAATCGGATTTCAGCGCAGGCTGGAAGAAAAGGCATTTTCTGCCGGATGTGGGAAAATCCCGGTAGAGCGTTACGGAGATTTTTCGAATACCGCAACGACCGGACATATCCCGACGGAATTTGTCCCTGCAATCAAGGGACAGTGGACGTTTGCCGACGTAAAAAGCGTGCTGCCGGACAGCCTGTCGGAAGCGTTTATCGAAGGAATGGAGCAGTTCGGACATAGGATTCCCGGTTTTGACGATGCAAATGCGGTCGTTTCCGGCATCGAAAGCCGGACATCCTCCCCGGTGCGGATTGTCCGCGATGAAACGCTGCAGGCAAATATCCGGGGGGTCTATCCCTGCGGAGAGGGTGCAGGCTATGCAGGCGGCATTACTTCTGCGGCGATGGACGGCGTGCGGGTTGCCGAAGCAATCGCTTCCTGTTACGCTCCATTTTCCGAAACCGGCAAATGACCAAAAGAGGAGATACAGACATGGATACCAGACGAAACCTGCTGAAAAAGAAACAGAGAGTTGTCATCAAAATCGGTTCCTCTTCCCTACAGCATACCGAAACCGGCGATATGGATTATATCCGCCTGGAGGTTCTGGTGCGGGAGCTGTGCAATCTGAAAAATCAGGGAAAGGACGTTGTGCTCGTTTCGTCCGGCGCTATCGCCCAGGGCAAAAAGGCGGTGCATCTGACGCCGGAGCAGCTGCAGGAGCATCCGATCGCAGTCAAGCAGGCATGTGCGGCGGTCGGTCAGGCACGCCTGATGATGACTTATCAGAAAATTTTTGCAGAATATAATCAGGTGACGGCGCAGATTCTGATGACGCGTCAGACAATTTCCAACGATATCAATCGCATCAACGCGCAGAACACCTTTGAAGAGCTGTTTCGGAT
>ULOU01045098.1_pt1 | contig 9592 bp, 7 predicted proteins | sample 1952821 | NCBI WGS metagenome assembly ULOU01 (sample SAMEA4835610, study PRJEB28245) | human gut metagenome | biome: gut microbiome; material: fecal sample | place: Denmark | collected 2008 | reverse complement strand
AAAGCGCCAAGCAGGATGTAACTTAAAGCTGTTTCAGAATTTCCACCCATTCCTGATATAAAAGTGTTCATTATGTGACTAATATCCAAACCTGCTGTCAATCCGGCAAGTATTGTGGATATTATAATCGCAAGAAGCACATTAATTTTTTTTACACATAAAAAACATAATAATACTATTGAAATTAATGCTGGATTAGTACAAATGTGTATTAAAGTATCCATTTACTTAGTTTCAGCTTCCTGTAAAAGGTTTATAATTTGAAGTGCAGCCTCTTTCTGCACATCTATATGTAGGCATTTTAAGTACTCAAAAGCTTCGGCTATTTTTTGGTCTGTATCGTACCACCTTCTAAGCACATAAGTAAAAGCATCAGTTAAAATATTATCAGCTAAATCAATTCCGTTTTCTTTTGATATTTTTATGATTAAATCAGCACATTCGTACTGTGTCATTATATTGGCATTTCTCATCAAACTTACTGCCAAACTTACTGTAGGATCAACATCATACCAACGCTTATGCATACAAACACCTTTTCCTCTTTAATATAATAGTATATTTTTTAAGCTATTTTGTCAATTGTGAAATTATATTTGTCTTTTTATTTTCATCTTGAGTTGACAATATTATAGTTTTGTCTTTTGAAGTTTCTCCCTTGATGATTTGTATACTTGTTTTAGGCAGCTTAAATTGTTTTGATAAAAATTCAATAAGAGCTTTATTGGCTTTATTTTCAATAGGCTGAGCAGTAACTTTAACTTTAATAAACTCTTCTTCCAAAATAATTTCGTTTCTGGAAGAATTCGGCACTATTCTTATGCGTATTAAAACTCCATCAGGAGTTGATTTTATCAGGTCTGTCCTCATACTTTTTGGAAAACCATTACATATTCATGCTTAAATATATAAAATCCTCCGGCAAGAGCTCGGTAACGCCACAGATTTGCAGTTTTTCCCTTTGCACGCTCATTACCCTGCATATCTTTAATAATAATTGCTTTAGTAATGAAGCCGAGCTTATTCATTCTTGCCATGCACTCAAAGCCGAGTGGAATATGCTGGGAATTAGCGTACTTGTCGCCTATTATAAGACATGCAAAACGTCCCTTTTCTAAAAGATCATACCCGTTTTGGGCAACTTTTTCGAACAAATCATAAAATTCTTCTGTAGTTGCGCAGTTAGATAAATCTTCTTTTTTATCAGAGAATTTGATAATATCATCATAAGGCGGATGAAGCATTAAAAGTTGAGCTTTTTTAGCTCCCATAATATCTAATCTGGCTTTAATCTTTTCTTTTGCTATTTCACTGGCAGAATCAGCACAGATAATATTAACGTCTGTAACAAGCTGTTTTGGTGTGAACTTTTCAGAAACAGATTCTGCTAATTCATCTTTTAATTCAACACCAATGCATCTTCTTCCCATGTTTATGGCTTCAATACCTGAAGTTCCTGAACCAAAGAATAAATCCAAAACGATATCATTCTTTTTGGTGTATCTTTCATAAATCTGCTGGGCAATCTGGGGAATATAATTTCCATGGTATTCATTTGAATGTCCGCCTTCTTTTAATCTGTTAGGAAATTCCCAGAGAGTATCTGTTTTTATATGATCATACTCCCGCCATTTTTTTAAATTAATATCACTATAAGCTGTTGTTTTAACTGCATTATTATCAACGACCTTTAAATCAGCCTTTTTGATAACCTTTTGTTCTTTTAAATTTGATTTAACCATACCTCTCCCCAATTAATACATATAGTTTAAGGTATTTACTAAATTTTGTAATCAAATAAATAGATGATTTATAAAAAAATCTGCTGTCTATTAAAATAATGGCAGCAGATTTTTTGAAAAATGAGAAAGTGTTGTTACTTAGCCATTTCTTGAAGTTTCTGGCATGGTTCGCATGGCTGTTTCTCAGGCACGCTGCATGGAGATTTTGCACAAGGGTTGCAAGGTACAGCCTTCTTAGCGCAAGGATCACAAGGTGCTGCTGCGCCTGTAGTACATGGGCATGGTTCAACTGTTTTCTGGCAAGGATCACATTTCTTTTCTTTTTTGCAAGGATCGCATTTAGCCTTCTTACAAGGGTCAGCTTTTTTAGCACAGGAGCAGTCAGCCTTTTGTTTTTCACATTTAGGGCAGTGTCCCCAGTATGCAGGATTTAAGCTTGACCATTCAAAAGCATTTGCACTGTGAGTTCCGATAACGGCAGCAATACCTAAAACTGCCAAAACTGATAATGTTTTTTTCATCTCTTACTCCTTTAACTTGACATGAATAAACTGTATTTTTAATACATATTTATTGTAAGAAATGAGCAGTGTTTTACCATAACCCGAGCGGATAAAGATTTTTAGACAAATGTCTAATTTCTTGACCGGTCAATTAGTTTATTGTCATTATTCCAGCTGAATGATGAACGAATTTCCTGTCCGATTTTTTCAATCAAATGGTTTTGTGAGGCAGTGCGTAATTCTTTGAATTTACCCCCTCCATTCTGCATTTCATCCATAAATTCATTTGCATATTTGCCGCTCTGAATATCAGACAAAATGTTCTTCATTTCAGTTTTAACGCCGGAGTTAATTAATTTACCGCCTCTTGTTAAATCGCCGTATTCAGCATTGTTGGAAATAGAATAATGCATATCTTCAATTCCGCCCTGATAAATCAAATCAACAATCAATTTTAATTCATGGCAGACTTCAAAATATGCCATATAAGGAGAATATCCTGCTTCAACTAGAGTTTCAAATGCAGTCTTTATTAGGGCAGAACAGCCGCCACATAGTACGGCCTGTTCTCCGAATAAATCAGTTTCAGTTTCTTCTCTGAACGTTGTTTCAATAATTCCTGCACGTCCAGAGCCAATTGCTGAGGCGTAAGAAAGCGCGATTTCTTTTGAATTTCCGCTGTAATCCTGCTCAACAGCAATAAGTGAAGGAACTCCACGACCGTCTTTATATTCACTTCTAACTGTATGCCCCGGTGCTTTAGGTGCAACCATAATTACATTAATATTCTCTGGTGCTTTTATAAAACCGTAGTGAATGTTAAATCCATGTGAAAACATTAAATACTGACCGGCTTTTAAATATGGCTTAATTTCTTTTTCATAAACCTCTGCCTGAACCTCGTCAGGAATAAGGATTTGTATAATATCAGCCTGTTTTACCGCATCGGAAATAGACATTGTTTTTAGTCCGTAATCTTTGGCTTTTATATCAGAAGCTCCACCTTGTCTTACACCGATTACTACATCACAGCCGGAATCCTTTAAGTTTAATCCCTGTCCGTATCCTTGTGAACCAAAACCAATAACAGCAATCTTTTTGCTTTTTATCAAATCTTTGTTAATATCTTTATCTGTATATATTTTTAAACTTTTCATAAATCCTCCATGTAATTACGGCCGGAGTATGTATCCGACCGTATAAGTTTTTATTATTCTGTTAATGTTGTCTGTTCGCCTTCTGTCATATCCTCTATAGAACATCCTCCAGAAGGAATTGTATCCCCGTCATCGTCCTTATCAGTATTGACAATCTTGTTAACAGAAACAACCGTGTCATTGTCTGTGAGGTTTTGCGCTCTAACGCCGGTTGCAGGTCTGCCCTGACAAGAAATATCACCGGCCTTAATCCTTGTAACAATTCCGTTTGCAGTAACCATCATTATTTCGTCTTTTTCTTCAACGATAGTTAGCGCAACAAGTCGGGACATATTAGATTTAAATTTAGTAGCAATAAGACCTATACCGCCTCTGTTTTGTGTCCTGAATTCAGATAGTTTTGTTCTCTTTCCAAATCCGTCAGAAGTTACTACAAGTAAGTCTGCATCGTAATTTCTTGGAACTATGTCACAGCCAATAATTGTGTCAGCAGCACGAAGTTTCATTGAATTTACACCTCTTGCGCTTCTTCCGAGCGGTCTTAAATCTTCAATCGGGAATCTTATAGCCATACCGCAGGATGTACCAATAATTATTTCATCGTTCGGATTAGCAAGCTTAACCCAGTTGAGTTTGTCACCTTCTTCAAGAGAAATCGCAATTATACCGCTTCTCCTTATGCTTGCAAAGTTATCAAGCTCAATTCTCTTGATATAACCCTTTTGTGTAAGCATAATCAGATTTAAATCATGTGAGAAATTACTTACAGGAACAACTGCTGTAATTCTTTCTCCCTGTTCAATTGGAAGCACGTTTACGATAGGTAATCCTTTGGACTGTCTGCCGCCTTCAGGGAAGTCATAGACATTAAGACTGTAAACGATACCCTTTGAAGAGAAGAATAATACTTTGTCATGCATCATTGCAGTAAAGAAATGCTGTATGTCATCATCATCTTTTGTTTTCATGCCGGCTTTACCGCGTGTTGCACGGTTCTGACGTTCAAAAGTATCTAAAGAAATTCTCTTCAAATATCCCTGATGAGTAATAAATACTGCCATCTGAGTATTCGGAGTTAAATCTTCTATTGTAACTTCGCCCTGTTCCGGAACAATCTGGGTTTTTCTGTCATCACCGTATTTTTCTTTGTCTTCAAGAAGTTCAGATTTGATAATATCAAGAACTTTTTGTCTATCTGCAAGAATTTCTTCATATTCAGAAATCTTTTTCAACAATTCATCGTATTCATTCTTAATCTTATCTTGTTCCAATCCGGTTAATCTTCTTAACTGCATTTCTAAGATAGCATTTGCCTGATCTATATCGAGTCCGAAACGGCTCATCAAACCGACTCTTGCATCATCAGTTGTTTTAGATTTTTTAATAAGTTCAATGACTTCATCTAAAGAGCCTAATGCAATCAATAAACCTGCTAAAATATGAGCTCTGATTTTTGCTTTCTTTAAGAAGTAAATAGTTCTTCTTGTAACGATTTCAACTCTATGTTCAACAAATTCATTAAGCACTTCATAAAGGTTTAACAATCTAGGCTGCTTTCCGCAGAGAGTAACCATGTTAACCCCGAAGGTTGTTGCAAGCTGTGTATATTTGAATAAATTATTCTTAACAACTTCCGGCTTAGCATCGCGTTTAAGCTCAATTACAATACGCATACCTTCACGGTCAGATTCATCTCTGATATCAGAGATGCCGTTAATCTTTTGTTCTTTAACAAGGTCTGCAATTTTTTGAATAAGCATAGACTTGTTAACCTGATAAGGAATTTCAGTAACAATTATAGCTGTTCTTGTTTGTCTGCCTGCTCCGCCAGGAATTTCTTCAATCGTAGCAACTGCAGACATCTTGATTGAACCTCTGCCTGTTTCATACGCCTGCTTAATATCATTTAAACCAACAATAGTAGCAGCAGTTGGAAAATCAGGCCCTTTAATGTATTCCATTAACCCTGCAACCGAGATTTGAGGATTATCAATTAAAGCAATAGTACCATCAACAACTTCTCTGAGGTTATGAGGAGGAATGTTAGTCGCCATACCAACTGCAATACCAGAGGAGCCGTTTAATAAAAGCATAGGAAGTCTTACCGGCAATACGGAAGGTTCTTCAAGAGAACCATCGAAGTTTGGTTCAAAGTCAACTGTTTCGCAGTCAATATCAGCGAGCATGGAAGTTGTAATTTTATGCATACGTGCTTCTGTATAACGCATTGCAGCTGCTCCGTCACCATCGACAGAACCAAAGTTACCATGGCCGTCAACAACAAGATATCTTGTATTGAAATCCTGCGCAAGACGTACAAGAGCTTCATAAACAGAGCTGTCACCGTGCGGGTGGTATTTACCAAGCACTTCACCAACAATACGGGCACATTTCTTAAACGGTTTGTCCGGTGTCATTCCCAGTTCGTTCATAGCATATAATATACGTCTATGAACCGGCTTTAAACCATCTCTTACATCAGGAAGCGCACGACCAACGATTACACTCATTGCATAATCGATATAACATTTCTTCATCTCTTCCCTTATATTAACCGGTACAATTTTACCGTCTGAAAACATATTTTGTTGTGCCAAAATCTTTCTCCTCTATCCCATTCTATATATAAATAGTAGCACAAACAAAATAATCTTGTAAACTTATTTCTTTATTATATACATATGTAATCTTCTGTTAATACAGTTTTAAGGTTTGTAAAATTTGCATAAAAAAAGGCAATTTTTGAAAAGGAAATTACTTTATATATATGTAAGAACTAAGTTAAGTAAGAAAAAAAACTCGGTGGGCGAGTCGAGCGTTAGGCTCCATACCGGATTTACCCCTTTTTTATACTCTCTCTTAATATCCTCGTGTTTATTTAATGTTTGCGACCCCAAATCGCAAACTTTTTTTATATTGACAATTATGTTTATCTAATATATAATAATTATATAAGGATATGTTGTACGATATGCGGATTTTTGATGAACCAATATTAGTAAAGGTTTTAACCCTTTGCCCTGAAACCCTTGTGGCTGTAGGGGGGGGGGGGCTAAACCCCTTATTTTACAGGCCTTTTTAAGTGAGGTGTTAAAATGAAAATTAACACCAATCTTTCAAGTTTAATAGTTCAATCGAGTTTAAAATCTTCTACGAATGGTTTAAATATTGCCATAGAGCGAATGACTAGTGGTTTTAGGATAAACCACGCCAAAGACAATGCTGCAAATTATTCAATAAATACAAAATTATCAACCAAAATAAGTGCCTATCAAGTTGCAGAAGAAAACGCTATGATGGGGTTGGATATGGTGCAGACAGCCGAGTCCTCTTTGAGTCAGATTAGTGATGGTCTTTCACGTTTGCGCGCGCTTGCAACTCAGGCTCAAAACGGCACTTATGGGGATAAATCACTTGACGCAATCAATGCAGAAGCTAATTCACTTGCAACAGAAATCAATCGCATTTTTAAAACGGCAACATATAATGGCAAAAAGCTTCTGGATTCATATAAGGCTGAAATTCCGGACGATATCGGATGTCAAGTAGACCTCACTCCAAAATATAATGGTTTTATAGAAAATCCAATAGATTATTCAGAAGCTGAAGTTGCTGCAATGACTTCTTTAGCCGGTGTTGATGAAACATCAGCAATTTCTGCCGGTCAATATTCTATATCCAGCGCAGAAGAACTTGCAAAATTAGCAAGAATGACAAATTCCGGACTAATTACTGGCGGCGAATTTGTTCTGGCCTCGGATATAGATTTATCAGCTTATTCTGCGGGGGCAGGGTGGACACCTATTGGTACATATGCAAATGATTTTCAAGCAAATTTTAGTGGGAACGGGCATACAATAACCAATTTACGTATTAACACAAATCAGAAGTTTTTCGGCTTATTTGGTAAAATTAATGGAGCCGATATTAAGAATGTTGGTCTGGTCAACTGTAATGTAATTAACACTGGAACTGATTGGAATCATGCGTATATTGGAACTCTGGTAGCAAGTACTGAGGCAGGTACAATTGAAAATTGTTTTTCAACAGGTATAGTGAATGGTTCTGTATGCGTTGGCGGATTAATTGGAGCTACACACCAGACTACAACCAAAAATTGTTATTCTGAATGTAATGTAACCGGTGTTGAAAATGTTGGTGGATTAATAGGTAATCCTGACGGAGCTGGTAATCACGTTGTAAATTGTTTTGCCTCTGGTACTGTAAAAGGAAATAAAAATGTTGGGGGACTTCTGGGCTGTATATCTTCAAGGGTTGAAAATTGTTATGCATCGGGTGCTGTATCTGGAAATGAAAGTGTTGGAGGATTAGTAGGTATGGGCTGGAGTTCATATAGGATTATCAATTCTCATAGCACAGGCAGTGTGAATGGTAAATTATACACAGGCGGGCTTGTTGGATGGAGAGGGAATGCAGGCATTACGTCAAACAGTTATGCTTCCGGTAGTGTATACGGCGAAAAATATGCAGGTTCTGTATTTGGCTGTATAGAACTAACCCAGGGAGGGATTCAAGAATTTATCAATGTGCATGGTTATGGAGAAGTTTCTGGTACAGAAGCTGTTGGAAGCTTTGCCGGAGGTGTATGTGTAAAAAAAGATGGAACATTGTACGGAGGGGTTAGTATAACAGGATGTACTGTTATTAATCAAAATAATATTCCTCTGGTAGGTAATTTCCTTGAGCTCAATGGTTCCGTTTATTCAAATTTAGATTCTTATGACATGTCAGCCTGGTTAGCAGGAGTATCAACAATTTATCTTCCTCCGGAAGAAACAACTTTGCAGGTCGGTATAAACTCGGATGCTAGTTCTTCTATAACATTTAATACCACTGTTGAATATGGTTCATTTGATTTGTTATATGGTTTAAAAATGGAAGATGCCGGAACTCTTGAGCTTTTAGATTCAATAATTAAGCAGGTAAACGAGAAACAGACTGAAATCGGAGCTGTCCAAAATCGTTTAGAAAGTGTTCTTGAGCAGGTTGGTATTGCATATGAAAATTTGGTTTCAACTCAATCAACAATCCGTGATGCAGATATCTCAAAAGAGAGCAGTGCTTATATCAGAAACCAAATATTGCAGCAAGCAAGTGCCACTCTGCTTGCAACGGCTAACCAAACTCCTGCTATAGCATTGCAGCTATTGTAAAAATTTTTCTCCGAAGCGCTACCACCAGTAAGGATGTCTGTAATATCTCGGGTAAAAGCTGTTATAACGCGACCACTGAATTAAATTTTGTTCTTCTAATAACATATTCTGGCGTACAAGCTGACGAATCTGAATTTCTCGCTGTTCTGCTTCCTCCCTGCGCGCCTGCTCGGCAGCAAGTGTGGCATCCAGATGTTCCTGAGTATCATTCAAATCTTTGAAACACGCTGCAAGATTAGAGCCGCTATATCTTTTAATGCAGTCATTAGCGGTTTCGAAAAATTCACTCTGGCGTCTGTCCCAGTAAGTAATGTCTCCGGATAAGAGATTTTCGTTTCTGCTTTTTACTTTGAACCAGTCTGGTTTTTTACAATAAGAAGTAATTTTTTTATATGCTTCATCAATTCTTTTTTGTTCTAATGGTGCAGTCAAATCATTGATTTTTACTATCATTGATGAAAGATTTTGTGAATAAAATATTTGTTTTGCTCTGTATAAATTAATTAGTTTTTCGTCATTATTTGTTGTAGCATAGGCTACTTTCATATAGTTATCCGGATTCCCCGGGTCAAGCTTAACAAGAATCTTTGCTGCTGTATAAGCCTTTTGAGGATTTTTGGTGATGTTATAAATTGAATATAAAAGTTCCTGTGCTGCCAAATAAACACTGTCATTTGGTGGAATCTTTCCTGCATAATTCTCCGCATTCTTTAAATCCTGCATATAGTAGTAATTTTGCGCCATTTGAAATCTTGCCCACATATTCTGATTTATATAAGGGTAAAGATAATTGTTAGAGCTGATGTAATCTCCATTCTGTGAATAAAGAATTCCAAGTCTGTAATCTTTCGAAGCTTTCGGAAAAATATTAGTTTTATCAAGCTCTACAAGCTTCTTAGCATATTTTAAGGCAGATGGGAAATCTTTACTGTCAGTATAAATATAAATTAATCTTGCAATATTTGGCAGGTAATCTGGCATGAGCTTTTCAGCTTTTTTGTATTTACCCTTCTGCA
>ULOU01037805.1_pt1 | contig 9626 bp, 8 predicted proteins | sample 1952821 | NCBI WGS metagenome assembly ULOU01 (sample SAMEA4835610, study PRJEB28245) | human gut metagenome | biome: gut microbiome; material: fecal sample | place: Denmark | collected 2008 | reverse complement strand
GGGAACAGCCGCTCCGCCACCAGGGCCGCTGCCATGCTGATCACGCCATCCAGCACGATGGGCACATGCCACAAGGCTCCGCCGATGCACATACCGGTCAGTCCGGCAATATCCAGTCCTCCGACTGTCTGCAATACCGTGAAGGCATCCGCATGCCACAGATCATAGGTTTCCAAGGCGGTGCGCACCACCTGTTGCTTCCGAGCCAGTCCCTGATCTGTCAGTCCCGCGCCTCTGCCGGTGACTTCCTCTGCCCCACACTGTAATAGGGCGGCTGTCACTGCACTGCTGGTGGTGGTGTTGCCGATTCCCATTTCCCCGGTGGCAAGGATACCGTATCCTTTTTCCTTACACTCCCGTACCAGTCTGGTTCCTGTGGCAATGGCACGGACGGTCTCTTCTTCCGTCATAGCCGGTTCTTTTAAGAAATTTCTTGTTCCGGAGCACACTTTGCAGTTCCATACTCCGGGGATGGATTCCTCACTATTTATCCCGATGTCCACGGGAATGGTCTCGGCACCGATGCTCTGTGCCATCCTGCAGACTGAGGAACCCTTCCTGGCCATGGACTTTGCCACCGCCAGCGTAACCTCCTGCCCGGACTGGGTCACCCCCTCCTCTACAATGCCGTTATCAGCGCAGAAGAGCAGCACACCCTTTTTACGAATATCGATCACTTCCGTACCTAAGATGGCTCCGATCTGTGCCGTGATGGTTTCAAAGCTGCCCATGCCGTCCAGCGGCTTTGCCAGAGTGTCCCAATGCTTTTTCACAAGCTTTCTCACTGCTTCGTCCGGCGGCGTGATCCGGAGCTGCGCCAATTCCCGTACGGTATAGTTATGAAATACGGGCTTCTCTGAGCATTCCATAGATTTCCTCCATACGCAGATATTCCCGCAGGGTATCTGCCAGCTTATCGTATTGTCTTTCCTTAATAGTGCGGTAATCCTCCCAGACGCCGTTCTCCAGAGAGATGCCTTTTTCCCGGGCCAGGGTCTGTATCATACGCCCGGCGATCTCCCCCTTGTCGAACAGACCGTGAATATAGGAACCATAGATTCTGCCGGTGGAATCAGCGATAACCGCTTGTGTGATTTCCGTGTTTCTCGTCGCATCGTCTGCACAGAAAGCGCTCCGATTGCTTCCTGCACTGTTTGCCGGTCTGGCTGCCTTGTCCATTGTACCCTTCGCACCGCTGCCGTCGTCCCTGTTGCAATACACTGTCTGTCCCATATGGATCTCATACCCCGTGAACTCGCATCCCGTAAGTCCGGAGAAAATACCCTCCACTGCATCCAGAGTTCCATCTGTCTGGCAGCGATGTTTCTCCTTCTGCAGCACTGTCCGTACCGGAAGCAGTTCCATGCCGCGGATCTGTCCGCCTTCCTCTACACTGTCCGGATCCGCGATCTCACAGCCTAACATCTGATAGCCTCCGCAGATTCCGAAAATGGGAACTTTTCCCGCAACCCGTTTTACCGCTGCCTCCAGTCCGTTCTGCCGCATCCATTTCAGATCTCCCATGGTATTTTTACTGCCGGGGAGAAATATCAGATCCGGCGTCCCCAGCTCTCTTACATTCGTCACATACCGGACACTGACCTCCGGCATCTGCTCAAACACATCAAAATCCGTAAAATTTGAAATTCTGGGATAGTGGATCACAGCCAAATCGATCTTCCCCACATGTTTTGCATCGAAACGGTCCGTCAGACTGTCCTCATCTTCCAGCGTAAGTTCCATATAAGGTACCGTTCCCAGCACCGGCACCTGCCCCCGTTCGGTTAACATCTGAATGCCGGGGTCTAAAATCGTGCTGTCTCCACGGAATTTGTTGATGATCAATCCCTTTACCCGTTCCCGTTCCTCTTCGGTCAGCAGCATCAGGGTTCCCAAAAGCTGTGCGAACACGCCGCCTCTGTCAATGTCTCCCACTAAAAGTACCGGTGCATCCACCATTGCCGCCATTCCCATATTTACGATGTCATTCTGTTTCAGATTGATCTCCGCCGGACTTCCGGCGCCCTCGATGACAATGATATCCGCATAAGTCTCCAGCTTGCGGAAGGCTGCCTTGATATCCGGGATCAGTTCTGTCTTATGGGCAAAATAGTCTCTGGCGGACAGATTTCCCCGTACCTCCCCGTTCACGATGACCTGGGAGCCGGTATGACTGGTGGGCTTTAATAAAATAGGATTCATGCACACCAGCGGTTCGACCCCTGCCGCTTCCGCCTGCATCACCTGTGCCCTGCCCATTTCCAGTCCTTCTTTCGTGATATAGGAATTGAGTGCCATATTCTGTGATTTAAAAGGGGCGACCCGATAACCGTCCTGCCGGAAGATCCGGCATAGGCCCGCCACCAGGAGACTTTTCCCGGCACCGGACATGGTGCCCTGTATCATAATAACTTTTGCCATCGTTTTCTCCATCCCACAGATGCCACCGACATCCCGGGAATTTCGTTTCTCTGTTTTCTAACACCCACGCTGTTGCTCCGTGCTTTCTGACTTTTCTATCTGCTTCCCCAGCTGTTCTGCGTACTCTAAAAGCTCTCTCTGATAAGTCTCCAGACTGCCGAAATTCTCCCGACAGCAGATAACGCGGTTACACTTTTCCAACTGTTTCTTCGCTGCCTGTATTTTTTCCTGTGCCACCGGCTCAAAAGGATGCTCTGCAATCACCTCCGCCGCCAGTGCCTTCGCCACGGGATAATCCAGGTCATTTTCATACAGGATCCCGGTGACAAAGGGGATTCCCGCTCTCTGCAGACGCCGGTAAATTTTCCGTCCGCTTCCGGCTCCGGCGATCACGAAGACCTGCGGTGTTCCTTCCGGCGCCGCCAGCTCCATATCACTGCTGCCCTCATCATAGCTTCCCATCCGGATGCCATAGAGTTCGGTGATATAGCCGGCTGTCATGACTTCCTCCGGCGTTCCGATCCGGTCCACCGCCCTGCCGTTCAGACACAGAATCCTATCGGAGATCTTCTCCGCCAGCTCCAACTCATGTAAGGACAGGATCACCGTAAGTTCTCTCTCCCTGCACAGCTTTTGCAGGATCGATAAAAATTCCAGTTTATGCCGCACATCCAGGTAAGAAGTCGGCTCGTCCAGGATTAATATTTCCGGCTCCTGACAAATGGCTCTTGCCAACATCACCCGCTGTCTCTGCCCGTCACTGATCCGGTCAAACAAAGAATCCCCAATCTCTGCCACCTGCACCAGTTCCATGGCGTTTTGCACCGCTGCATGATCTTCTGCCCGCAGCACGCCGAAACGCCCTGTGTAGGGGTATCTTCCGGTGGCCACCACATCCTCGCAGGTCATCAGTTCCCCCCGCAGGCGTTTTGTCATTACCACTGCCATTTTTTTTGACAGTTCTGCCCCGGTGAGCGACTTCATATCTTCTCCGTCCAGCCGCACCGTTCCCGCGATCAGGGACAGCTGTCTCGCAATACTTTTTAAGATCGTCGATTTTCCGGCACCGTTAGGTCCCAGTAACGTCAGGATCTCTCCCTTCCTGAGTGCGATCTCCACTTCTTCGATCAGAGGCTTTCCATCGTAACCCACGCTTATTTTTTCCGTTGTAATATAATAAGGCTTCTGCGTCTTCATAGGTAAGTTATCCACGCTCCCGTCTGCTTTTGGATACCATGATCCACAATACCACCGGTGCTCCGAAGATTGCCGTCACTGTGCTGATACCAAGCTCTGTGGGTGCCATCCAGGTTCTTGCCAACAGATCACAGAACAGGCAGAACACACTGCCTCCTAAGAAACATGCCGGTATCATGAGTAACGGTTTTGTGGTGCCGAATAATTTCCGGATCAGCTGCGGCACGGCGATCCCCACAAAAGAGATGGGTCCGGCAAATGCCACGATGCATGCCGAAAGTACGCTGGACAACACCACCAGCAGGATCCGCAGCGTCCGGATGTTCACTCCCAGATTCTGTGCATACGTCTCACCCAGCTGGTAGGCTTCCAGCGGCTTTGCTAACAGGATCACCATAAGTAAAGTCACTGCCACCACGATACTCATCACTTTCACATTGTCCCAGGTCATTCCGGAAAAGCTTCCTCTCGACCAGTTGTGGAGATTCACGATATCCGCATCCTCCGCAAAAGTCACCACCAGTTCCGTAATGGCAGAACAGATGTAACCGATCATCACGCCGCTGACCACCAGCATGGACATGCTGTCTACCTTTCTCGCCATGAGAAGTACGAATCCCATGGACAACATAGCTCCTAAAAATGCCGCCAGGATCAACAGTCCGGAGCTGACACGGACCGTATTCCCCAACAAAAATACCATCACCAGTGCCACCACCATCTTCGCTCCGGAAGAAATTCCTAAGACGAAGGGTCCGGCTATGGGGTTGTGGAAAAAAGTCTGCAACAGATACCCGGCAAGTGCCAGCGCACCGCCCAGGATCCCCGCCGCCAGTGTCCGGGGAAATCGGATCTCCCACAGAATCCTCGCATTCATGCCTTCTTTGGTTCTTCCCGTAGTCAGTATTTCTGTCAACGGGATCTTCACTGTTCCGATCCCTATATTGCAAAGCAACAGCACGAGAATGCCTGCCGTCAATAGAACAAACGCTATGAGATATCTGATTTTTCTGCGCTGCTGCATGTTTTTCTCCTTCTTTTCCTATTCGTATTCCAATCGTATTCTAATCACATTCCAACGCTCTTATACTTACGCTGTGTTTCTAGGTCTTCCATCTTACTGTAAGAGAAACAGATAACGCAGCTTAGCGGTATCATCGTCCGTCAACACCGTATGCATATCCTGCAATAAATACCCGATCGCCATGGACTGCTGGTACATATCGTTGGTGGTGCAATAGACCTGCCCCTCCTGTAGGGCCTTGAAGTCTTTTAGAATATTGCATTTGCCGATCAGTTCGTCCAACGTGGTCACGCCACCGTCGATCGAGCTGTTATAGATCAGGATGTCTGCGTCCTTAGCCCCGGCATAGAAATCTTCGACCTGCATGTTCAGTGTGGAGCGTCCGCTTCCGCTGTCCTCGAGATCCTCAAAAATGTATCTTCCCCCTGCCAGTTCGATCAGCTTCGGAATATAATCCGTGCTCTGCCGTACCTGGATCAGTCCGTTGGAAGTCACATAGAAAAATGCTATGGTCTTCCCTGTTTTTTCCCCACTTTCTACCTCTTCCAGAATCTCTGTCTGCTCCGCAAAGGCTTCTTCTGCCTCCGCTTCTTTGCCGGTCAGGGCTCCGAAAAATTTGACCCATTCCACTTTTCCCAAAGGATGTTTTTCATAGCTGGAATATTCGATCATCACCGGAATATCAAAGCTTTGAAGCATTTCCACCACCTCCGGCGAGTGCGTGATCATCCGGTTCTCGATCGCCAGATCACAGCCTTCAGACACCAGTAATTCATAATCCGGTTTACTGTATTTTCCGGCATAGATCATGTCCCCTGCCGCCATGGCATCCTTTGCTGTCTGAATGTACCAGTTCTCCTGCTTCTGTCCGGAGAACCGGATCTGATCCACAGCATCCACGGATGCGAACATATCCATCACCCCAGATGCCACCAGATATATATTTTGAAGTGGTTCCTGCAAGATGCTGACGTCCTCATCCAGTCCCCTTGGCACCGGCTGTCCCTCCGGCACTATCAGATACCGTTTACTGTCGGGAAGCGTTGTCAGCATCTTATAACCATCTTCGTAGTAATCCACCGCAAAATTTTCCGCATATTGCAGCTCCATGCTGCCTGTTTTTACTAATTCTGTCTGTTCTTCCTGCGTGGCCTCTGCTGCCTGGGTAACCTCCGATGGTGCTTCCGACGATGTCTCCGTAGAAGCAGAAGAAGGACTGCCGCAGCCACTAAGCCCCAGCAGTCCCATAAGAAGCAGAACATAGATCCATTTTCTTCTATTTCTTCCTGACCTCAAAGTTTTCATGCCTTTCATAGCCTGCAATATTTGAGCCGCAGGCACCAATGTGTATTACTTGCCGCTCTCTGCATTCTGAAGGGTATCAGAATGGAAAGTTACGGTGTATTCCACCTCATGAGGTGTGCTCATTGCCACGGTATCACCAATCATGGTAAGGGGTGCATCCAGTGCTTCCACCGGCACTTCAAATACGGAATTGCCCTCCGTATTTACCGGCAGATATTTTTCACCGTTCACCAGCATATAATCATAGTTCGGGCTGCTCCATTCCAGAATCGCCGTTGCCGCTCCGTCAGCTATCGCAAGCTGTGCAGGGGACTGGATACTTGCTCTGCCGCTTCCGCCCTCCATGGTCAGTTCGATGGTGTAGCTGCCGTCTGCCAGCGCACTCATATCAAAGAAACCGTTCGCAGCTTCCCGGCTGTCTTCCGCTACCGGATCGGATACCTTTACTTTATGGTCATACCATTTTCCCTTGGTACCGATCAGTGCCAGATCGAATTCCTCTCCGATCACGGGTACAGGAACATCGAAGCCGTAGACTTCTTCCGTCATGCCGTCACTGTAAGTCACGGTATCCGTGGTGGGCTCAAGCAGTACTGCACCATCTTTGGCTGCATCTTCCGCCAGACCCGGATAGAGATTCAGGATCTTCTTGGAGCCTAAGGAAATGTGAATGGTCATAACGCCATCCTTTACCGTCAGTGTTCCCTTGCCGTCACAGGCCTCACTGACATGGAACATGGAGCTGTCCGTGGAAAATTCAGCGGCGTAGACACCATCAGGAAGCTGTGCCTTGTCCTGCTCAGTCTCTGTGCTGACAGTTTCCGCCGTTTCCGTGCTCTCTGTCGGTGTTACGGTGCTTTCCTGTGCGGCAACCGTGCTTTCTGCGGATGTCGCATCCGCTGCCTGACCTGCTCCACAGCCGCCAAGCAGCAGACAGGCACTCAGTCCGCCCACGATTATGATTTTATTCATTAATGTCTTTGCTTTCATTACTGATTTTAATCCTTATTTTATTTGTAATCTTGATTCTTATTTATTTCTCAGCCATTGCTGCTGCGGTATGTGCCACATACAGATCCTGGATAGCCTTGATCCCGCCGAGACCTGCGATCTGGGTATCCACGCTGTCGAACTTACCGGAAGCATTGAACTGGCTTAACCAGGAATCCTCATCCTCGCCTGCCATATCGTTGTTGGCATGGTCACCTGCTACTACCATCAGGGGACGAAGAACCACTTTGGTGTAACCTGCTTCCGCAACAGCCTTGATGACTTCTTCGCAGGCGGTCTCTTCCGGCTCACCTTCTACAGTTCCGATGAATACGTTAGCATAACCGAGGTCGTTCATCTGGGTCTGCATCTGGCTGTAAGACACCTTTGCGGTGTGAGAAGTTCCGTGACCCATGAATACGAATGCCACGCCATCTTCCTTTGCAGCATCCAGGCTGTCATACCCAGCGGTCTTCACTGCTTCTGCAGTCAGATCTTCTGCTACTGCTTTCTTATCTGCATTGACAACGGTTGCATCATCTCCCACTTCACCTAACAGGGGCTCAGCGACTTTTACGGATGCGAACTGATCCTTGTAGGCTTCTACCGCCTCCATCAGCTCGTCATACTCTGCCCCGTGCATCAGATGGGTAGGCTGTACTACCAGGTTCTTAACACCGTTTGCCACAGCGCGGTCCAATGCCTGATCCATGTTGTCGATATGCTCATCATCTCTTGCCTGTATATGGTTGATGATGATCTGTGCGGTAAATGCTCTTCTTACAGACCAGTCGGGATTGGCTGCTGCGATCGCATCCTCGATACCCTTGATATCAGCCACACGGCTGTCGTTAAAGGAAGTGCCGAAGCTTACTACCAGAATCTCGTTCTCACCGATCTCATCCTGATTACGGGGATCATCCTTGGAAGCATCTCCGGTATCTCTGCCGAAATAATCGGGATCTGCATTTTCTCCCTCTACCAGTTCCTTCTGTGCGTCGGTCAGTGCATCCCATGCTGCCTTGGCATCTACACACTGCTTATCGGTATTCTCAGTTCTCTCCTGCACATAGATGGCATCGATCATTGCTGCTACTTCATCGGCTGCTGCCTGATCTGCATCTTCGGTGCTTTCGGTAGCTGCTGTTTCCGCTGCCTGGGTGGTCTGAGCCTCAGTGCTTACCTGTACAGTGCTCTCTACGGTCTCCTGGGTATTGCCGCATCCGGTGATGCATACAGCGCCCAGTACGGTTGCCAGTACTACTGCTACGATTCTTCTTTTCATGTTTCCTCCTCTGACAGGTTTTCTGTCTCTTTTGATTTTGGGGCTTGCCCCGGTATTCTTAAATATGTAAGTCAGAAACATGTTTTTCGCAACAAAAACAAAAACCCTTTCCTGTATCAGGTAAAGGGTTTGTACACATAAGAAACGAATGCAAAAAGCTTCTGTCGCTTCTGCATTCCACACGTACAACCAGTTACTCGTGGCTTTGAAACAAATGTTTCTGTACAGCATTCAGGCAGGTCTCCCGGCTTGAAGATCATTGCATCCGCCATCTTCCCGGTCTCCCAGTGATCTATCGGCTTCAGCTCCCTAATTACGGTGACGAGTTCGTGCAGGACTTACACCTGCTTCCCTTTTCACCGGAGCCAGCTACTTACGTGGCTGCTCCGGCACCTGAATACTCCATATTCAATTGTGGCTACTATATCACAGATTTTCTGAAATTGCAATGTCAATCAGTCATCTGTTCCACCGGCTGTCGGGATCAGTATACCTGAAAATTAGAGATTGGCGTCATTCCGGGCATAATTCAGGATCATTTCTTTTAAAATCAGCAGATCACCTGTATAATCCTTGTTGTCCGTTGCTCCCCAGATAAAACCACCTGCGTAATGGGTACACGCTGCCATCATGGTATGCACCGTCACACGCATGAACTATTCCTCCGGAATATCCGTGCGGAAGGTCTTGTCCTCTTTTGCCTTCGCATACATCATATGAAGTCTTGTGTTGACGGAATTCAGGGATGCGTGGAAATTCGCCAGTTCCTCCTGCCGCACCGTCTGGTGTGTTATATAATTGTTGAAGTTGTCATTATACTGCAGCAGATCCTTATGGTTCTGATACATGCCGATATAACTGTCCAGCGTAAAAATAAATCTTCCAATGGCCGGAATATCGTGTATCGAAGAGATTGGTCTTGCCTCATCCAGCTTGTCCAGATAAGCCTTCCATTTCGATGCGCAGACCGCAATAGCCAGCTCCGTCTTATTGTTGTAACAGCGGAACAATGTGGCACGTCCCACACCGGCTTCTTTTGCGACCTCATCCATACTGACCGCTTCTATTTTCTTTTCCACAAAAAGCCGGAACGCCGTATCGATGATCCGCTGGTTGCGCTCATGCTCTTTATCCATCTGTTTCTCAGATTTTCCCATTTTTCTCTTCCTTTTTCATACATTCTTACTGTTCATTTTATGGTAAAAGACAGTGACTGTCAACGACTGTAAAAAGCTAATGTAAAAGTGCCTTGCAGATTCCTACGAATTTTCTTGTATTTAAAACGCCAATATCGGCGAAAAAAATACAAAAGCAGGTAATTTTGTATTATAAAAATGCTTTATTTTCGCCAAGTACGCAAATAAAAGAAATTCCGTACAAAAATTCCTGATTTCGGAACTTTTT
>ULOU01043917.1_pt1 | contig 9683 bp, 10 predicted proteins | sample 1952821 | NCBI WGS metagenome assembly ULOU01 (sample SAMEA4835610, study PRJEB28245) | human gut metagenome | biome: gut microbiome; material: fecal sample | place: Denmark | collected 2008 | reverse complement strand
TATCGATCCAACCGATAACGTAAAAATACAATAGAATATACGAAAAGACCGCGCATTCTATTGTCAGAAATAAATCGGAGGCGAGGGCAGCAGCTGCCTTCGCCTCCTCAGAAAGAGAAAGGAACAGAACATCCCTATGAAATTTCCCAAATTTTTACCGGACGGCGGCACGATCGGCTTTGTCGCCCCTTCCTTTGGCTGTGCAACCTCCCCTTATCAGGAAACGTTTGAACACGCCCAGAAACGCTTCACCGAGCTTGGCTACCGGCTTGACCTCGGACCAAACTGCTATGAAAGCAGCGGCGTCGGCATCAGCAACACCCCCGAAAAATGCGCGCAGGAGCTGATGGATTATTATGTAAAATCCGACAACGACTGTCTGATTTCCTGCGGAGGCGGCGAACTGATGTGCGAAATTCTTCCATATATGGATTTTGACCGCCTTGCGAAAGCCGATCCCAAATGGTACATGGGCTATTCCGACAACACGAATATGACCTATCTTCTCGCAACCCTTGCAGATACCGCTTCCATCTACGGTCCCTGCGCCGGCGCTTTTGGCATGGAGCTGTGGCATCCCGCTATTTCCGATGCCTTCCACCTGCTGACAGGGCGCGCACAGACCGTATCCGGCTACCCCCTCTGGGAAAAGGAAGCCTTAAAAGATGAAACGAATCCCCTTGCGCCCTATCATGTGACTGAGCCGCGCGTCCTGCGCTGCTACGGGACGGAGTATGCACAGAGGACTAACGGCACGACGCATTTGTACAACGACCAGTTAAACAGCGACCCGCAGCTTGCGGGCGGTAACCTACAGACAGGCGCTGTATCGCCAGCCTCTGCCCCAAGCTTTCACGTCTCCGGCAGACTCCTCGGCGGCTGCATGGATTGTCTCATCAATCTGACCGGAACCCGTTTCGATAAAACGAAGGACTTTATCGAGCGCTACAAAGAGGATGGCATCATCTGGTTTCTTGAAGCCTGCGATTTGAACGTCTTCTCCATCCGCAGAGCCATGTGGCAACTGGAACAGGCTGGCTGGTTCGAACACGTCAAAGCCTTCCTGATCGGTCGCCCGCTGTGCTTCGGACAAGACATGATGGGCCTCGATCCATATCAGGCGGTACTGCCCGTCGCACTTTCCCACCATGTCCCGGTAATTATGGACGTCGATCTCGGACATCTTCCGCCAATGATGCCGCTGATCGTCGGCAGCCTCGCTGACGTGACTGTTTCCGGAAACGATATCCGAATCGACATGCAGCTGCGCTGACGATAAAACACGCCGAATGCGTTATTTCATGCCGGGCACACCTTAATTCCCGTATACCCGGATCACGCCGGACACTTCTTTTAACACCGACATGCCTTTTAAGATGCTGAGCGCATCGTTAAAATGTTTTTCCCGCACCGGGTCGGTGATGATGACAAGCTCTGCAACGCCGTCATGGCTGCGCTTCTGCACGACCTGCGCGATGCTCACGTCGTTATTGCCCAAAATCCCGGCAATGTTGGCGAGCGCGCCGGGCTTGTCCGTTACCTGAATCCGTAGGAAAAACCGACTGACCGTATCCTCTGCGGATTTCACCGGAAGATTCCGGTAGCAGCCATAACCGATCTTGCCGCAGGAATGGTGCAGAATGTTTCGCATCACGTCGATTACATCGCCCATCACTGCGCTCGCTGTCGGTAGCTGTCCTGCGCCGCGCCCCATAAACATCGCGTCGTCGCAGGCTTCCCCGTGGATAAATACCGCATTGAACGAATCCCGGACAGTTGAAAGCGGATGCTGCTCCGGCAAAAGCATCGGATGTACTTTAACCTCTACGCCGCCTTCTGTCAGCCTCGTCATGCCGATCAGCTTGATCACATAGCCAAATTCCTTCGCATAGCGGATATCCTCCGCCGTGATGTGTGTAATACCTTCGGTATACACCTGGGAAAAGGTCACGTTGGAGTTAAACGCGATCGATGCCATAATCGCCACCTTGCGTCCTGCATCGTAGCCTTCCACATCCGCAGTCGGATCGCTCTCTGCATAGCCGAGCTTTGTCGCAAGGGCAAGTGCCTCTTCGTAGCCCATCCCATCCTCCGTCATCCGCGTCAGGATATAGTTGGTCGTCCCGTTGACAATGCCCATCACTTCTGTCAGTTCGCTGGCTACCAGGCTCTGGCGCAGCGGACGGATGATCGGAATTGCACCTGCAACCGCCGCTTCGAAATGCAGGTCACATTTTCCGGCTTCCGCCGCATCGAACAGCTGTTCTCCATATTCTGCGAGCAAATCCTTATTCGCCGTTACAACCTGTTTGCCTGCGCGGAGCGCTTCCTCCAGCCAGGTCAGCGCCGGCCGAATTCCTCCCATCACCTCAATCACGATTTCGATCTGGGGATCGTTTAAAATCTCGTCCCAACGATCTATCAGAAGCTCAGACGGAATGCCTTCCCGCGCTTTTGTCGTATCGCGCACCAGAATTTTATCCACCACCAGGCGCGCGCCCGTTTTGGAAATGATCTCTTCCTCCAGATCCTTTACCAGTTTATAAACGCCGCTGCCCACAGTTCCTGCCCCAAGCAGTGCTGCATGAATGATTCTCTCCTGTCCCATCACCATTTCCTCCATCTCTATCCAAATTCCTCTGCAATGCAATCCTCGCGGAGTATTTTTATCGTATAGAAAGGAAGTTGCCTATACGATAAAAAAACAGGGAACAGGTATTGACTGCCTGTTCCCCTATTCCAAACTGCGGGTTCGCAGTCTGGGCATATTCTTACTTTAAGCTGGAAATTACATCCGCAACAGATTTGCCGGACTCCTTGATCGCTGCATACAGAGTCTGCAGATCAGCCTGTTCTTTTACTTTAGCAAGTTCCTTTTTTCGTGTCTTGAGTGCCTTTAAAGTTTCCTCCGTTTTGGAAATTTCGCTGTCCAGGTAGGTCAGTTCTTCTTCATAGGTCATGTTTTTCTTTCTTCTTGCCATAGTTGACGCATCCTCCAATGAAATAATTTCATGTAAAAAGGATAGCACGAAAAAAGCAGGATGTCCAGCATATCCTTTCTATTTCCGATCGTTTGTGTGCTGCCATTTGTCTGTGCGCACTATTTCGTAAAGCATACCTAAGCTGCTTACAGCTGCTTACCGGTCAGCATCTCATATGCCTGCAGATATTTTGCAATCGTCTTGTCTACGATCTCCTGAGGCAGTGTCCAGTCGTTATCCGGGTTGGCTTTGAGCCAGTCGCGGGCAAACTGCTTGTCAAAAGAAGGCTGAGAATGTCCGGGTTCATAGCCTTCCGCAGGCCAGAAACGGGAGCTGTCGGGTGTCAGCATTTCATCGCCGATCACCATGTTGCCATCCTCGTCCAGACCAAACTCAAACTTGGTATCCGCAATGATGATACCCTTGCTCAGTGCGTACTCTGCACATTTCTTGTACAGGGCGATGGTGTTGTCACGAAGCTGTTCTGCAAGCTCCTGCCCTCTGCCAGGGAAATATTTTTCCAGATGCGTAACGCTCTGCTCAAAGGAAATATTTTCGTCGTGATCGCCGATTTCCGCTTTGGTGGAGGGAGTGTAAATAGGCTCAGGCAGCTTATCGGATTCTTTTAAGCCCTCCGGCAGACGAATGCCGCATACCGTGCCGTTTTCCTTGTAGCTTGCCCAACCACTGCCGGTGATATAGCCGCGCACGATGCACTCAATGGGAAGCATCTGAAGCTTTTTACACATCATGGACTTGCCTTCATACTTCTCCTGCTGGAAAAACTCCGGCATATCCTTGGTATCTACAGAAATCATGTGGTTAGGAAGAATATCCTGTGTCATATCGAACCAGAACTTGGACATCTGAGTCAGGACGGTTCCCTTTTTCGTTACCTCATTATGTAAGATCACATCAAAACAGCTGATACGGTCTGTGGCAACCATAATCAGGCTTTCGCCGTTGTCATAAATCTCACGAACTTTTCCTTCTTTGATCGGTTTTAATTCCTGCATGTTTTTCTCCTCATCTTCGCATGTGCGTCATTTTTTCAATGCAAAGTAAAAGTAACACCATCTACACGGCATTGTCAAGATGCTGCGAAATGAAAACCGAAAATTAAACTCATTTTTCCCTTGAAATCGCAATCTCTTTATGGTAAAATCTTTTTTGTTGCAGGAGTTTTACGCACATCAGCCGGCGTGGCGGAATGGCAGACGCGGCAGACTCAAAATCTGTTTATGGTGACATAGTACGGGTTCAAGTCCCGTCGCCGGCACGAAAACCCGAAGTTTTTATAACTTCGGGTTTTTTCTATCGGATCAAAAAGTAGGTTCGATGTAACTAACTTTTTTCATTCCTGGAGGATAAACAAATGATAACACCCATCATCCTGTTTCTCGTCGGACTGGTTCTGCTGATTAAGGGCGGCGACTGGTTTGTGGACGGTGCAACAGGCATCGCTCACAAGTTCCATGTCCCGGATCTGTTAATCGGCGCAACTGTCGTTTCCATCGGCACTACCCTGCCGGAGGTCATGGTTTCCGCTACCTCTGCAGTCAGCGGCCATGGTGAAATCGCCTACGGAAACGCCATCGGTTCCATCATCTGCAATACGGCGCTGATCGCGGCAATTTCCATCGCAGTCAAGCCGTCCCGCGTGGATAAAAAGACACTTACCATTCCGGTTATTTTCTTTTATGTATCCACCGCACTCTACCTGTTTACCGCCTACGTTACCAAGCGCTTCGATCGCGTAACCGGTGTGCTGCTTCTGCTGATTTTCGTCACATATATCGGCATTCAGGTCTATCAGGCGATGCACGGCAAGAACCCGGAGGCTGCAGCAGCGGACGCTGAGGTCGCTGAGGTCGCAGCGGCAGAGGCCGACACCGCTTCTAATTCGACCGGAAAGGATCTTCTTTTACTGGTCATCGGTGCTGCTTTTATCGCAATCGGCGCAAACCTGTTAGTTGATAATGGCATCATCATCGCCGGACTGTTGGGCGTTCCCGAATCCGTTATCGCCCTCACCTTTGTTGCTCTAGGCACCTCCCTGCCGGAGCTTGTTACCGCAATCACCTCTCTGCGCAAAGGACACGGTCTGTTATCCCTCGGCAACATCATCGGCGCAAACCTGTTTAACCTCGTTTTGGTAAGTGGTGTTTCGATCCTGTTATCTCCCTTCGATCTGCCTAACAGCAAGCAGATCGGCGCTTATAACGCATCCCTCGTTGTAGATATTCCTGTCATGCTCAGCGTTATGCTGATCCTAACGATTCCTCCGCTCATCAAAGGCAGAATGACACGCCTGCAGGGTATTATTCTGCTCGCTATTTACGCGGCATTTTGCATATTCCAGTTCGCTCTGTAAAACAGGCTGCGCCGCTGGCGATCCTATTTTAGCAACAGATGAGATTGTCACCCTGCAGACAATATGTTTCTCTGACATTTCATAAAAACGCCCGAACCGGTTCGGATCCTTTCATCCGTCCAGTTCGGGCATTTTTTCATTCTATTGCATGTTTCCTCAACTGTGCGTCCTTTCCCAGTCCGCATCAGGCTTTATTTTTCAAATTTCAGATTTTTATAAAAATCAAAGCAGTCAAACGTTGCGAAGTAATCCTTCGGTGTCTCTGCACGGCGGATCAGCTTTGCAGTGCCATCCTCCTGCAGTAAAATCTCCGCGCTGCGCAGACGTCCGTTGTAGTTATAGCCCATCGAAAAGCCGTGTGCGCCCGCATCATGAATGAACAGATAATCTCCCATATCAATCTTGGGAAGGTTTCTGTCGATTGCAAATTTGTCATTATTTTCGCAAAGGGAACCGGCCACATCATATATATGGTCGCAGGGCGCATTTTCCTTGCCCAGCACCGTGATATGATGATAAGCACCGTACATCGCGGGACGCATCAGGTTCGCCGCGCATGCATCCACGCCGATATATTCTTTGTAAATATGCTTCTCATGCACCGCCTTCGTTACCAGCGCACCGTAAGGTCCCATCATGAAACGTCCCATCTCGGTATAAATTGCGATATCTCCCATGCCTGCCGGAACCAGAACCTCTTCGTAAACCTTCCTGACGCCCTCGCCGATCGCCAGAATATCGTTTGGCTCCTGATCGGGACGATACGGAATGCCGACACCGCCAGACAGATTGATAAACGCAATATCCGCTCCGGTTTCCTTTTCCAGCTTCACAGCAAGCTCAAACAGCTGCTTTGCCAGCTGTGGATAATATTCGTTCGTCACCGTGTTGCTCGCCAGAAATGCGTGAATACCAAAGCGTTTTACTCCCTTGCTCTTTAAAATCCGATACGCTTCAAAAATCTGTTCCGTCGTCATACCGTATTTGGAATCCCCCGGATTGTCCATGATGCCGTTGCTCAACGTGAACACGCCGCCCGGATTATATCTGCAGCTCATCGTCTCCGGAAGCTTGCCCAGAATCTGCTCTACAAAATCGATATGCGTGATGTCATCCAGGTTGATAATCGCGCCCAGCTTCGCTGCCAGGGCATATTCCTCTTCAGGCGTATCGTTGGAGGAAAACATAATCTCCTCGCCCTTGGCGCCGATCGCATCACAGAGCATCAGTTCCGTTTCGGAAGAACAGTCACAGCCACAGCCGTATTCCCGTAAAATGTCAACCAAAAACGGGTTCGGAGTCGCTTTGATCGCAAAATATTCCCGAAATCCAGGGTTCCAGGAAAATGCCTCTTTTACTCTTTTCGCATTTTCGCGGATTCCTTTTTCATCGTAGAGATGAAACGGAGTCGGATACGTCTTTGCGATTTCTTCAATCTGTTCTTTGGTTACAAATGGTTTTTTATTCATCGTTGCTCCTTTATCTGCCTCTCTTATCGGTTCTCAATCTGCCAGTCGATCGGTTCCACTCCATGTGCTTTTAAAAATTCATTGGTCTGGCTGAAATGCCTGCAGCCGAAAAATCCGCGATATGCAGACAAGGGACTCGGATGCGGTGCCTTCAAAATCAAATGCTGCGGATTCGTCAACATCGAAGCCTTCTGCTGCGCCGGACGTCCCCAGAGCAAAAAAACGATCGGACGGTCCTGCGCATTAACCGCTTCGATGACTGCATCCGTAAACTGCTCCCAGCCTTTTCCCTGATGGGAATTTGCCTGATGCGCCCGCACAGTCAACACGGTGTTCAACATCAGCACGCCCTGCTTCGCCCATTTTTCCAGATAACCGTTGTTTGGAATATAGCATCCCAGATCATCATGCAGCTCCTGATAAATATTAACAAGCGACGGCGGCACCTCCTCTCCCGGCTGCACAGAAAAGCAAAGCCCATGCGCCTGATGCTCGTTATGATAAGGGTCCTGTCCCAAAATCACGACCTTCACCTCGCGAAGAGGCGTAAAATGAAATGCGTTGAAAATATCATCCGCCGGGGGATATACCACATGCGTCGCATATTCTTCTTTCACAAAAGAAAATAACTTCGCATAATACGGTTTTCGAAACTCATCCTTTAACGCCGGCAACCAGTCGTTGCTGATCATTGCCATCTTACCGCGACTCCTTCCTTCTGCAGGTATGCCTTGACCTGTCCGATTTCCAGCTCTTTATAGTGAAATAAGGAAGCTGCCAGCGCCGCATCTGCCATGCCGTCTGTCAGTGCCTCCTTGAAATGCTCCATCTTGCCTGCACCACCGGAAGCGATGACCGGAATCGACACGTTCTGTGCGATCACCCGGGTCAGCGGAATATCATAGCCTGTCTTCGTTCCATCGCAGTCCATGCTCGTCAGCAAAATCTCCCCGGCTCCCAGCTCCTGCGCCTTTCTCGCCCATTCTACCGCGTCCAGACCGGTATCGATCCGTCCGCCGTTTTTATAAACCGTCCAGCCCTCTGCACCGTCTGTTCTGCGCCTTGCATCAATCGCAACGACAACGCACTGGCTGCCGAACTTTTCCGCCGCATCCGCGATCAGCTGAGGATTGGAAATCGCCGCTGAGTTGATGGAAATTTTATCCGCTCCTTCCCGCAGCAATGCCTTAAAATCCTCAACCGTGCGGATTCCGCCGCCGACCGTAAACGGGATAAACACCTGCTCAGCAACCTGTCTTACCATGTCCACGACCGTCGCCCGCGCATCCGAGGACGCTGTAATATCCAGGAAAACCAATTCGTCCGCACCCGCCTTATCATACGCCGCTGCGATCTCCACCGGATCTCCTGCATCCCTCAAATTGACAAAATTAACGCCCTTTACTCCCCTGCCATTATGGACGTCCAGACAGGGAATGATCCGTTTTGTAAACATCCTCAGTTGCCCTCCCTGCCTAATCTCACAAAGTTCTCCAAAATTTTCAGCCCAGCCTCCGAACTTTTTTCCGGGTGGAACTGACAGGCGAACAGATTTCCTTTTTCCACAGAAGCATCGATGGAAACGCCATACTCGGTTCTCGCGGTGACAATATCCTCCTCCGCCTTCAGATAATAGGAATGCACGAAATACACATACGGCTCCCTGGAAAATCCTTCAAACAGCCGTCCTTTTTGCGGAAAGGAGAGGGAATTCCAGCCGATATGCGGAATTTTAAGCGGTCTTTTGTCTTCTGCAACGCCGTCTGGAATCCGCAGGATTTTTCCCTTTAACAGACCGAGCCCCTCCACGCCAGGGCTTTCCTCGCTCGATTCAAATAACAGCTGCAAACCAAGGCAAATTCCAAGAAACGGAGTATTCTTGTCGACAATCTCGGAAATCACATCAATCAGACCATATTCTTTTAATTTTCCCATCGCATCCCCGAATGCCCCAACACCCGGAAGGATGACTTTTTCTGCTGCAAGCAGCTGTTTCGGGTCGCGCGTCAGTATCGTATCCTCGTGCAAATATGCCAGCGCCTTCTGAACACTTTTTACATTTCCTGCATCATAGTCGATAATTGCAATCATTTGGTTCCTCATTATTTATTAGAAATACTATTTTTCTTCCAGCAACAGTGTAACCGGATGCATCGGTACACTATATCCGCGCTCCTTAATCTCTTCCGTCATCTGATACAAATGGGAATGAACCCGGTACAGACAAGATTTTTGATTAAAATATGCAACCTTTTCAAACGGAAAACGGATCAACTGCGGCAACTCCATCCCAACGCCCAGCTCTAGAATCACCAAATTTCTGTTTAATGTCCCCTGCAGCCATTTGGTATAGGTTTCCCAGCTGTCTGTCGGATACACTCCACTATCCGTTTCTTCCTCTCCCTCTTTGGCTGGCGTCAGAATTCGATTTTCTTTGAGTCCTGCCTGTTCCAACAAACCGTCCTCGCATAGAGAAATCACAAAATAATTTTTATCCTTCAAAAGATCTGCCAGAACTTCATATGCCTTCTGAACCTGTTCTTTTTCACAGCCGCCCACTTTCTTTTGGCTTTTATGAAATGCAAGCAGCGCTGCCGCAGCGGGATCTGTCTGGGCGGTCTTGGCAAGCTCTGTAAAAAAAGGATCTTCCTGCGCTTCCTCTTTTACTGCAAACTCCGTTCCAATCCCGACAAGCACCATCTGCGCCTGTTCAATGGACTGTCTAATTTGTTCCAACATATCGTATCAACCTTTCTTAACTTCCTTTCGCCTGCAAATGCAGCCTGCAGACCGGAATCCAGAAACATTATATCAGACTTTAGTGTAGTAAACAACTACATTTCTCATGGGATATATTCG
>ULOU01053468.1_pt1 | contig 9957 bp, 4 predicted proteins | sample 1952821 | NCBI WGS metagenome assembly ULOU01 (sample SAMEA4835610, study PRJEB28245) | human gut metagenome | biome: gut microbiome; material: fecal sample | place: Denmark | collected 2008 | reverse complement strand
ACTGTTCTCTTCCGGCAGTTTCCAGCTTTTTTAAAAAACTGTCGGACTCGTCGCCAAAATAAGTGCGGCAGCTGCTGACATGTCCGGCGGCATCATATTCGATAACTGCATAATAAATATAGGACGGATGCTCTGTCGAGGTTTGTCCGTTTAAAAGCGCAGTCAGTTCAGAAACACTGCTGTTTCCGATTTGCGTACCGGAAGCAGTATCCTGTGCACAGTAATCGACATATTGCGTCAGTTTCTCTGCACCCGCCTTCATTTCATCAATCTGTGACAGAAATACATTATACAGGGCTTCTTCCAGATCACCGTCAGAAACAGGGGTGTCAGATGAATCGTCGGAAGAGATTCTGTCAGCGATCTGATAAGTTGCTGAAGAGGCAGAAAATGCAGGATCACCTGATTCACGGTTCCCCAGATAGTCGATCGTCAGATACAGATCGGAATAAGACCAGTTTTTCTGATCGGTCTTTTCTTTCAGGTATTTATATTGAATATAGTTGCTCTGATAAAGCTGTTCGATAAAGGACATTTCCGTCAGCGGAGTGGAAAATTCGCTGGCAGCGCGCGTTTGAAAGAACGGCAGAAACGCCATCAGACAGAGTGTCAAAGACAGGAGGATGACAAGCATCACTGTAACGCTTTTTGCCTTTGGACTACTGTTTTTCCATTTTGTAACCAACACCCCACACCACCTTTAAATATTTCGGATTCTTCGGATCGATTTCTATTTTTTCTCGGATTTTACGGACATGAACCATAATCGTGTCAGTATTGACCGCTTTTTCATTCCAGATGCGTTCGTAAATTTCGTCTGCGGAAAAAACACGTCCGGGATTACGCATCAAAAGCAACAGAATTTTAAACTCAATGGGCGTCAGGCGCACCGGTGCACCATCAACAAAGACTTCTACAGTCTCTTCGTTCAATTCGATTCCGCCCAGCACATGATAAGTATCCTTGACCGGTTCAGCCGATGCGATCGCTTCCCGGTAACGGTTATAGCGCCGCAGTTGGGAATTGACACGTGCCAAAAGCTCCAAGGGCGTAAACGGCTTTGTGATGTAGTCGTCAGCACCCATATTTAAGCCCATGATCTTATCGACCTCTTCTGATTTGGCGGAAAGCATAATCACCGGGAAATCATAGCCCTTTTCCCGCACCTTCATCATCATTGTAATGCCGTCCATGCGTGGCATCATGATATCTACGATTGCAAGATCAATTTCTTCTTTTTCAATGACCGCCAGACCCTCGATTCCATCGCCTGCCTGAGATACGTCATATCCCTGGTTTTTTAAATAAATCTCGATTCCGGAACGGATATCGGCGTCATCTTCTACGATCAGAATATGATTCTTATCCATTGCAGCTTTAAACTCCCCTCTTTTGTATGGCGCCTGATAGTAAAAATAGTGTTCAGATCGCCTGCCTGACATATGTCCTATCAGTATAGCATCCGTGTCCCGGGAAAGCAAACCTTCGGACAAACTTTACGATACGCAAAAGAGCTTAGAAAAAAGCGGCATAAAAACGAAAGAAAATCTAAAGTTTTGAAAATATGTGCCCTAATAGCAGGTATCAGCAGAATGATTTCCGAAAAATGTGACGGAACCGTTCAGTGAAAATCCGTGCTGTAGTATGGAATGATCAGATAATCTCCGGCGTGGATATCGTCTGCATCCTGTAAGTGATTCATTTCGCAGACCTCGTCGATATAATCCTGGACGGATGTATAATGATTATCCATATAGCGGCTGGAAATAGCGGAAAGCGAATCTCCCGAATATACCATAATGCTGCGGAAATACTTATAATGGACAGGTTCGGAGGATGCCTGCGCTCTGGATAAAAATCCGGTTGTCAAAATACCGATAAAGACCGCGATAAGGGTCGCTGCAAGACTGAAAAAGATCCGTTTGGTCAGTTGTCTGGTCCTGCGCAGGTGGTTGCGATAGGAACGCTCCTGATATGCTGCTACTGCTCTGGCGGTCTGAAAATAGGTGCTGTATGTTGTGTTCATAGAAATCCCCTCCTGAGTACAATCGAACATACGGTTTCGAACATATGTTTCTATACATGGATTATATCGAACGTACTTTCGAATGTCAACAGGAAACGGTAAAAATCGAACACTTCTTCGGAATGTATGTTTGCTTTTTTATCAGGGGTATGTTATACTGAATTTACATTAAAATGCAGAAAGGAATTTTTCTATGGCACAGAGAAAGATCACTGCAAAACAGCAGGAAATTCTTGATTATATAAAAGAAGAAATTTTAAAAAAGGGATATCCGCCGGCAGTTCGTGAGATCTGCGAGGCAGTTCATTTAAAATCCACGTCTTCCGTTCATTCTCATTTGGAGACGCTGGAGAAGAACGGATATATCCGCAGGGACCCGACTAAGCCGCGCGCGATTGAGATCACAGACGACAGCTTTCAGGCTGTTCGCACAGAGATGACGAGCCTTCCGGTTGTCGGCAATGTTGCAGCCGGACAGCCAATCCTTGCCGAAGAAAATATCGAAAGCTATCTTCCGATTCCGGCAGAATCCGTGCCGACCGGTGAGCCGTGCTTTGTGTTGAATGTCCGCGGCGATTCTATGATAAATGCCGGGATTCTGGATGGCGACCAGATTTTTGTACAGTGTTGTCAGGAAGCCTATAACGGACAGATCGTGGTTGCGCTGATCGATGACTCTGCTACAGTAAAACGTTTCTATAAAGAAAAGGATCACATCCGTCTGCAGCCGGAAAACGATACGATGGACCCGATCATCGTAGACGACTGCCAGGTGATCGGACGTGTGTTCGGAATGATGCGGATCTTCCATTGAACAGATTCGGTGAAGGGCACAAAAATTGCAGAACATATAACTAAAGCTTAGTACATAAGCTTTAGGGATACACCTTTTCACATTGGGAAGCTGGCAGTTTAATTGACGCCAGCTTCCTATTTTTTCATCACTTCAAGAGAAAAAATAAACGCGGTGGGGTTTCTTGATACCCGACCGCGTTTATCTTTGTCCGCTGATATACGGGCAAATTGTTTTTTATTGTAGGTTACTTTCTTGCACCATCCGAGCCGATGGTATATCCGTCAATGGTGGTATTCACCGCCATCGTCCCGTCTGTGTAGAAGTAGTACCACTTTCCGTCAATCTGCTTCCAGCCGCCGGCAAACATCATTCCGGTAGCTTTGTCCAGCCAGTACCACTTCTGGTCGTCGGAGAGCCGGCCCTTCACTGGCTTCCCATTTCTGTAATAGCTCCACTGGCCGCTGTCATTCTGCTGCCAGCCGTTTGCGGTCTGCGGGTCAATGACGATCTCCACAAACCGCCGCAGTACAGTGGCAACCTCGGCGCGGGTAGCGGTTCCCTTGGGGTCAAACTTATTTCCATTCTTCCCGGACAGGATGCCCGCCTGCTGCATGGTCCTGACCGCATTCTTCGCCCAGCTGCTGATCTGTGCGTTGTCCGCAAAAGTCACAGCCTGGAGGGTTTTCGGAAGGTCGTAACCCAGCTTTTTGGCGTAATTTGCCATGATGACCGCCATCTGTTCCCGGTTGATGTTGGTATCCGGCGCAAAGGTGGTGGCAGTAACGCCCTCCACAATGCCGTTCTGCGCCGCCCAGTTCACATAGGGGGCATAGTAGGCGTCAGCTTTCACATCAGTAAATTTCCCGGTCTTGTAACTGTCCGGGTTGATGCCCGCCAACCGCCCCAGAGCTGTCACAAACATTCCTCTGGTCATGCCGGTGTTGGGGCTGAAGGTGGTGTCGCTGGTGCCGGAGAGCAGTCCCCGGCTGGCTGCAAAGAGGATATTGTCCGCAGCCCAATGGTTATGAATGTCGGTAAAGGCAGGGGCAGGGTTCTTGTAGCCCACGCCGTAAACGCTGAAATGACCGGTTTCAAAAACCACCGCTTTCAGGCTGGCATCGTAGCTGGATTTGGTGATCCATTCCACCTTGCCCGCATCGTCTACATAGACTGCATAGAGATTACCGGTCTGCTCACCCTTTGCCGGTGTGTAGGACAAACGCACCGAGATGGTATGTCCATTCAGGCTGGTAATCGGCGTCTCTTTGCCGCCGGAGAGATACACCAGCGACAGGTCATAGACCAGTCTTGTTTCTATGGCGGCTTTGGCCTCGGTAGAACGCAGCGCATCCACCTTATTTGCCCGGAGAATGATGTCCCCTCCAGCGGAGGCGGCATCCAGCTGCTTCAGAGTATCCAGCCCGATATTAACCGAAACCAGATGGTCTATTGCTACGGTAAACTGCCGGACGTTTTCTTTAACCAGCAGATCCAATGTCTGCGCCTTGATGGTCACGTTAAAAGAGGTCTGGCCTGCCGCCGAGGTGATGGGAACGGTAACGGCAATCCCATTCTCTGTGGTGCCGTTCTTTTTCGCATCCTGTTTGGCCTTGTCGATGGCGGACTGGACAGAGCTATTATCCACTGCCGCATTGCCGTTTTTATCCGGCTGTATGGGTTTGCTTTCACCGGTGACAGGGGCTTGAAGCTTTTCCTTCGGCTGGTTGGTGTTATCATTGTTGCCGGAACCGCCGGAGGATGAGCCTCCACCGCCGCCCGAACCACCAGAGGAGGAACCGCCGTCGCTGGAAGATTGCCTGGAAACGGTCAACGTTCCAGAAACATAGGTGATCTCATAGTTGTCATTTGACAGCGTATCAGTGATGTTGATTGCGATTTCTCCGGCTTTGCTCATATCCGGTGTCTGCTCGTAAGTCAATGTTACAGTGCCGCTCAGGGTGTCTGCACCAACCAGACCTTCCACCTTGTAATCCTTATCTGCTTTAGGGCTGCTCAGATCGGGCGCGGTGCTGCCAGTGTAGGCGCTCTTATCAAGTGCCGTAACGGTAACTGATTTTTTTGCCACGGTCACGGTCACGTTCTGTTCTGCCACATTTGCGTACTCTGCATTTCCCTGAACCTTGTACCAAACGGTGTATTCTCCGGCATTTTTCGCTGTGGGGAGCTGCTCACTCCACTCAGAATCGTCAAGCCGGTAGAGCATCGTGCCGCCAGTGGTCTTGCCCGCCGCAACCAGAGCCTGTTCTGTACCGTTGTAGGTCAGGGCGTTGACCGTAGGTGCAGTCACGGTGGGGATGCGCTTATTCTTTGCGCTGATGTTGACGGTCAGCGTGATGTCCTCATAGTTTGTGCTCTTGATTACTACGGTCGCAGTACCCACAGAGCCGGTGGTTGCCACATCATTTTTCTGAATGGGCAGGGTCAGCTTGCCGTTTTCCACCTTCGCGCCGCTGGTGTAGTAGCCGTCATTTAGTTTGATTTCGCCGATCTCATAGGTGAGTGCACCGTACTCTTTGGGAGTTTTCAGCGTGGGCAGGGCGGGGAGCGTCACAGTGTAGGTCTTTTCGCAGTCATTTACAATGGTAAGCGCAGTTTCCTTGGTGAAGTCAGGCGCAGCGGCCTTGATGATGCTGCCGGTAGTAGGGAAGCTGCTCTGCTCCAGGGCGTAATTCTTCGCGGTCTGCCCCATCAGGGTCACTGTGGCAGTGATGTTCTTGCCGTTGCCCACACTGGCATCGTCAAAGCTGGCGGTCACGGTGTAGTCTGTTCCTCGGTTCAAGGTCACGTTGTCGAAGGTCACGCTGGTAATGCCCGCGTTTGTCGTGCCATCATAGGGCTTGGACGCAGCCGTTACCCCGGTGATCGTCAGCGGCTTCTTTCCAATGCGGACCGCCACGCTGGCGGGTGCGGTATCGTTGTGGTTTTCATCGCCAATCACCCGATACCACACGGTATATGCTCCGGCATCGGTGCCGGTGGGGATGTCCTGGCTGTATGTACCGTTCTCGGTCAGGCTGTATTGCATAGTGCCATAGTCCGTCACGCTGCCCGCAGTAATGAGCGCCTGCTCCTGGCCGGTATAGGTCAGGTTTTCCTGCGCTGTGGGAGGCGTGATGAGGCTTGCGCTGATGTTGGCCGTTTGTACCGTTACAACAATATCCTTGCTCATCTTCTCGTAACCGTTGCAAGTGGCGGAAAATCGGAAGGTGTGCCGGCCTGCGGACAGCTTTTGCGCAGAAAGATCAAATTGATTCTTTGTTGTCGCGCTGCCAACTGCTGTGGTCTTACCGTCCTCCACCTTGTACCACTGAAAGCTTACAGCGCCGGTGCCGGTTTCCTTCTCTACCTTGACAAGAAGCGTCCCCGCACCGCCATAAGTCATGCTCATCTCGGTCGGATAGTTCATGCTCTTGATGGGGATCTTGGCCATAGAAACATTGGTCAGTTCCGTACTGCTAAGGTCGCTGATCCAGGTGCTGCCGCTCTTAAAAGCGTAGCCCTTCGGCAGCAGGGATGCCAGCGTGATATCTCCGGTAACGGTCAGTTTTGCCGCCGTCTTACCGTTCAGATCCAGCTTGAGCGGGCTGCTGATGGTGATCGCGCCTGCATTTGCCAGCAGCTTCACCGTACCGCCGCCGGCTGCCGCGATGGCCGCGTCTACCGTCAGATGGTAGGAAGTGCTGCCGTCCGTCTTTGTTACCTCAGCGGCATAGCCGCAGTAGGGGCAAACATTCCCGCCGGAAGGGTCATCCGGGTGGCTGCACTCCACAACGGTGACGGCAGTATTCGCATTCATCTCTGACAGCTTGACCCATGCGCCGTCTTGCTTCTGATAGGCATAGCCCGCTGCCAGCAGGGACTGGTAATCTGCGCCATTCTCGATTTTGATGCTGTCAAAGGAGCCGCCGGACAGGATCACACGAATACCGCTATTATATCCCAATTTCAGCAGATCCGCGCTACCGCCGGACATGGTCAGCGTTCCATCCGTGTAGATGCCGCCGGTGAACGTGCCGCTCGTTACCACGGCTTCGTTCCCGGTAAGGAAGAAAAGCCCAAATCCACGGACGCCAGTTCCGCCGCCTACGCTTCCCTCCAGGGTGACATTGTCCAGCGTCAGCTTTGCGCCTGTGTGGTCAAATTTTCCAACTTCCACCGCATTAGCGGACTTGGAGACACAGGTGCTTTGCACCTTGCCGTTTGTTATGGCTACATTGGAGCCGAGGATGCAAAGAAGCGCCTCCTCACGGGATTTGCTCAGGGTGAATCCATTTAAGTTCAGTATAATGTTTTTGCTGATCTCGATAGGCTCTACGTTCTCGATGGTCAAAGGCCCCCGCAGCGTGATAGTGTCACCGTCCTGCGCGGCATTCAGCGCATTTTCCAGACTGGTGTATCGTGTGCCGCCGGTTTCAAATGCCTCCACCAGCGCTTTGCAGAAGGTGCAGTAACCGGCGCTGTCCACCTTGCCCGCATGGTCGCAGCTTCTGCCGCAGACACATTTACCGTTCTGATATTGGCAGGTATGCTCGACCACTTTGACGCTTCTACTCTGGATGCTTACTTCGGAAACATTCAAAATTTCACTGTCATCAGTGTCTGCAAAGGCATATCCCTCCGCCAGCAGAGCCAGAGCCTCTGCACCAGGTTCTACATTGATTCCACGTTTGAACGTGCCGCCCTGGAGCTGGGTTTTCCCGGAGAACGCCACCTGTTGCTCAAACACGCAGTTGCCCTTTACCGTCAGGGTAAACTGGTCAGAAAAGACCTTCTGGTTTGTTGTAACGCTGTCTAATATCAATACTGCGGGGTCTTCGGTGTCAATGCCATCTATCGTGCCGTTTTTGATGGTAACGCTGTTGTACGGGAAATTTTGCAGATCCAGCGCCTTGACCCTGTGGCCCTGCAGGTCCAGCGTAACGTCCCTTTTGTCCGCCGTATCGCCGTTCCCCGCTTTCAAGGTTGCGTCAGTATCCCGCACAAAATAAGCGGTTCCGCCGGAGAACAGAATGAACCCAACCTCAGGGTTATCGCCTTCAAACGTATAGGGGATACCGTTGCGAATAAAGAGCACATCCTTGCTGCACGGTTCGCCGCACTGTTGGCATTTGCCGTCGTTGGCGTATTTTTCATGGGGGCAGGTGTTAAAGGTAACAGTGACCGTGTCTGTCTTTGCGGTATAGCTCTGATAGGACAGCTTGCAGTAGACCTGGCCGCTGTACTCCCAGTCCTTGCTCTCCGTTGTGGCCAGGTCGGATGGGGTCAGGGTGATTCTATTGCTGCCGCTGCCTGTGCCTGTAAATTCCTTTCCGTTCACATACCACTGATAGGTGATATTACCATTCGTACCGCGTTCCAGTTGGGCCCTTACCCAGACATCCGCCTTAAATTGCCCTTCGCCTTTCTTATATGTGACCTGCGGCTGCGTTCTTATGATAATGGGGTTTTTGGGCGCGGCGGCGACGGTGACCGTTGCGGTGGCGGTCGCCTTGTTCGGAGTGTATCCTGCTTCGCTGTCTGCGGTCAGCTTCAGCTTATAGCGGCCCTCCTTGACGGTGCTGTCGGCGGTAACGGTGACGGTCCGGTTGTCAGCGGATTTTTCCGCCGTCAGACCGGTGTGGTCGCCCTCCCAGTCCACTTTCAGAGTATTTATCTTGACCTTGCTGCCGGTAACGGAGAAGGTCGCCGTCTGACGGCCTAAGCTTTCCTGCAGGGTTCCCTGCTGCGCGCCGACGATCAATCCTGCGCGGGGCGCCATCTTGGCGATATAGATGGTCTTGACTTCCCCTTCTCTTGTCGTATCGGCCGCTGTGCCGACCGACATATCGTCTGTTTTTGCATTCTGTTTGTCCGAATACAGAATGGTCAGGCTGTTGTTGATGTTTCGGGCGTTTCCATACCTACTATTCGAAATCGCACCATATTTTCCGGTGGCGTAAAGGGTTCCTCCGTTCATGGTCAGGGATGCAGTGCCAATACCCCAACCGGAATTTAGATTCAGCGTTCCATTCTCAATCACGATGGCTTTAGCGCTCAAGCCTCTCTGACCGCCGTTGGTGGTTATCTTTGCCCCGTCTTTTATGGTAAGCGTCCCGCCGGCGGTGTCGCTCCAATTGCCGTCCGCAATACCATATTTCCTGTCAGGAACAGTGACCGTCAGACTGCCGCTTCCCTGAATGGTCAGATTGGCGGAATACATATCCAGAGCGGCGTCATATGCGGTCTCGGTAATCGTAATGGTATTCTCGCCTTTCAGCGTGATTGTTGTGTCGCCCTTTACCGTCACCGGGGTAGTTATGTTTCTGTTCTCCCAGGTAACATTGCCGGAGATGGTTTCATGGTCTGCCGCAGCTGCCATCAGGGACATTACCTGCTCTGTTCCCTTGCAGGCAGAGAGATCCGCATCTTCCGCAGCGCAGACCGGACAGTCGGGATTGACCGCCTCTTTCTCACAGTGGGTTTCGCAGATGCACTCCGCCGGAGCATTCCCGGACACGCCGGGAACAAGCCCACTGTCCTTGGAATTACACTGCTTACAGGTATACCCGCAAGGCGTCCCCTCTGTGGCCGGGATGTAGCCGCAGGTATCGTCATGTTCGCCGCGTTCATGAGGGCAGCTTAATTCTTTTGTGATACAGCCGCTTTCCTCACTGCATTCATGGGTACACGCAGTCGGCTGGGCCTCTTCTGCTTCAGATGGGGTCGCCGTATTTTCTGGTACGCTGCCTTCCAAAACAGGGTAACAGCTTTCGTCATGCTCATGGACGCACTTCTTCACAAGGGTGTAGCAATCCTCAGTATGTTCATGTTCACAGGCTGCCCCTTCGGTTCCTTCCGTATATCCGCAGTCCTCTGTATGTTCCGGGTGATGCTCACACAAGCCCGTATGGACAGCGGACGCACCCGCTTCCACCGCAAATGCCGGAACGTCCGGCATCGTAAAAATCATTGCCGCCGCCAGTAAAAATGCGGCCGGCCGTTTCCATTTCCATATCATTTTATTCATCCTCCTCACGCGGTTCGTTCCCTCTCGTTGTTTTCTGAAGCAGCCGGGATACTGCCTCCCGCAGCTGATATTCCGTCACAGGCTTCACCAAAAAGGTGTCCGCCTGCA
>ULOU01031926.1_pt1 | contig 10015 bp, 9 predicted proteins | sample 1952821 | NCBI WGS metagenome assembly ULOU01 (sample SAMEA4835610, study PRJEB28245) | human gut metagenome | biome: gut microbiome; material: fecal sample | place: Denmark | collected 2008 | reverse complement strand
GGCAACTTGGCGCTCCGGCCCGAAAGTTTCAACGAACTGTGTCAACGTCTTGACCAAACGGTGAGGCGATTCATAAAAAACAAGGGTCCTGGATTCTGAAGACAAAGCCGCCAAACGGGTGGCCCGGCCTTTCTTGACCGGAAGAAAACCTTCAAAGCAAAAACGGTCGCAAGGAAGCCCCGAAGCGACCAAAGCCGGTACAAAAGCCGTGGCGCCCGGCAGACAAATCACTTCCACACCGGCCTTTACGGCTTCACGCGCCACCAAAAAACCGGGATCGGAAATACCCGGAGTGCCGGCATCGGATACGACCGCCACCGTCTCTCCGGCATTTAAACGACTGACCACACTGGAAACCGTCTGATGCTCATTAAACTTATGATAAGACAACATTGCATTCTTTATCTCAAAATGCTTCAGCAGAATACCCGTCGTACGCGTGTCCTCCGCCAGTATCAAATCGGCTTCCTTCAATATACGCAAAGCACGATATGTAATATCTTCCAAGTTCCCCACCGGAGTAGGTACCAAATATAAGATTCCCATCAGTCTATTGTCAATATGGACAAAAGTAAGAATAAAACATTATCCGCTACGCTACACACGTCAATATTTAACAGATGTTTGCGAATTTGCCTCTTTTTTTATCCTATTATCCACCCTTAATTCTTATTTTTGCAGAGAATTATAATCAAAAACATCCGCACATGAGTCCGATAACCGAACGAAACGGGGAAATGATGCGCAGAGGACGGATTGAAGTCATCTGCGGTTCCATGTTCTCCGGCAAGACCGAAGAACTGATCCGAAGATTGAAACGAGCCGAGTTCGCCCGCCAAAGCGTAGAAATATTCAAACCGTCCATCGACACACGCTATGCCGAACAAGACGTGGTGTCGCACGAAGGAAACTCCATTCCCTCCACCCCCGTAGATTCTTCTGCCAGTATCCTGCTGCTTGGTTCGGACACGGACGTAGTGGGCATAGACGAAGCACAATTCTTTGACGAGAACTTGATTGACGTATGCAATGAATTGGCCAATCGCGGCACACGCGTAATCGTGGCCGGACTGGACTTGGACTTCAAAGGAGTACCTTTCGGCCCCATGCCGGGATTGTGCGCCGTAGCGGACGAAGTGACCAAGGTGCATGCCATTTGTGTGCGTTGCGGTGCGCTGGCCTACGTGTCCCACCGTACAGTCGACGACGAGAAACGAGTGCTTTTAGGGGAACAAACAGCATACGAGCCGCTCTGCCGTGCCTGTTACCAAAAAGCGATAGAAAAAGATAATCTAAAACATCAAGTCTAACTCCTGCTTCATTATGTTTGAAAAAGAAATAACGTTCGACCGGTTTATCCGGGGATTGATGGTTGTAGCCGGGTTGGGACTGGCCATATACGTACTCAACCTGCTAAAAGCTGTATTATTACCATTTTTCGTAGCTTGGTTCTTAGCTTATATGATATATCCTACGATAAAATTTTTCCAATACAAACTCCACTTCCATAACAGGATACTGTGCATCGCCGTTACCTTATTATTAATATTAGCGGCCATAGTTGGCTTCTTTTGGCTTATTATACCACCGGCCATTTCTGAATTTGTAAGATTCCGCAGTATCGTTGCAGAACTTATCAAAGAGACGGGAAACTCAACTTTAGCCCATGATATTGAGATATATTTACAACGGCACATTGACCAAAATTCCATCATACAATTATTCCACGAAAACAATATCATGGAGGCACTAAAAGTTGCAGTTAACCAACTTTGGAGCTTACTGACACACACTTTCAGTTTCATCATGGTCATACTCAACCTCTGTATTACCTTGCTCTATTTGATCTTCATCCTGTTGGATTACGAAAAACTCTCCGAGGGATGGATTAAGCTGATACCGAAACGTAGCAGACGCTTTGCTTCAGCCTTAGTAGGCGACGTGCAACATGGGATGAATTCTTATTTTCGGGGGCAAGCATTGGTAGCCTTTCTGGTAGGCATCCTGTTCAGCATCGGGTTTCTCATCATCGACTTTCCTTTAGCCATAGGTTTGGGAATGTTTATCGGTTTTCTGAATCTCGTACCTTACATGCAAGGATTCGGCTTCATCCCCACAGTTTTGCTCGCCCTATTAAAAGCCAACGACACAGGGGAAAATTTCTGGCTCATTTTACTTTCGGCTTGTATCGTCTTTATCGTCGTACAAAGCATACAAGATGCGTTTCTCGTCCCTAAAATCATGGGCAAGCTCATGGGATTGAATCCGGCTGTCATCCTGTTGTCGCTATCCGTGTGGGGTTCTTTATTAGGTTTAATCGGCCTCATCATCGCACTTCCCTTGACGACCCTCCTGCTTTCCTATTACCGTCGCTTCATAGAGCGGGACGAACGCAAAGTCATACTGGCAGAAGAAAGGCGACGTAAACGTCCTTTATCTTCTCAAGCCTTTTCAAGCGAATCCTCCAATACTTTCCCTCCCATCCCCACAACATCTAATCACAACGGTGAGTCCACGCCAAAGGAAGAACACATGCATGCTGCTGAAAGTGGAAAAAGCTCTTCCGTGGAGGGTGAAAAGGATTAAAAGACATCATCTCTACGAAAAAAAGTCCCCATTATGAAAAAAAACGGGCAAATCTTTTGCTATTCTCAGAAAAAGCCGTACCTTTGCACTCGCAATCAGGAATGATGCATAATAGAGGTCGATTCGTTAGCTCAGCAGGTAGAGCACAACACTTTTAATGTTGGGGTCTTGGGTTCGAGCCCCAAACGAATCACTGAAAGAAAGACAGTTTTCATTTTTCAGAAAACTGTCTTTTTGTTTATAGATACTACATTTAGCCTTTTTATGTAGACGCCAATTATAAATCTATTAAAATCGGATTCACCTGCTATTTCTTGCGGGCTGCCACTGCCAAAATGACACCTAAAGCCACTCCCAACAAAGCCGCGAAAAGCACGCGTACCTCTCCCGGCAAGAGGAAAGTTACCGTATGTGCAGGAAACCAGAACAAGGGTATCGTCTTCTTGAACACGAACTCCCATTGTACACGCCAATTCAATCCCTGCATAATCTCGCCCATAGGTATGGGACTGAACAGGCCACGCAGGGTACCACCGGTCATCAGGATATGCGTGTCGGTGATTTTGTGGAACGTCATGAACACGGGCGCAAAAATACTGTTCATGGTAACGGAGATGGCAAAAGCCAGTAACACTTTGCCCCAACTCAGTGCACCTTCCATAATGGCAGCGGGATTATCCACACCCAAATAGGCGGCAAAAGCAGGCACTCCGGTAGAAAACACCACGAAAGCCATGCTGATGCCCATACCTAAAAAGCCCCATACCACAGCACGGGGCAAGACGCCGAACCCCTTACGAAAGTAATGCCCCGAACTGATACGTAGACCCAACAGCTCACCCATAGTGGACAGTATGGAGAATTTGACAAAGCTCATCACCATACCATGCGCAGCATTAAACGACTGATACCCTTCATAAAGCGTGCGGGACAAGAAAAAAGGTACAAAGAATGCGGCCACCACCAAAGCAAAATATAAATCAGCGCGTTTCATGATATTCTAATTTTGTATTAATAAATTCTCCGGAATCGTATCTTTCTACGATTCCGGCATTCCTCTTAAAACTATTTCAACTCCACCAACTCATATTGCTGACTGCCCAACCCGATTTGCTCGGCATAGTCCAACGTATGCATGCCGTGCCGGGAGTCGATGCGTTCAATCAGGTGTATCTTTCCATGGTCTTCCGAAGCACGTACCTGGTCCACACAAGCCCGGTCGAGCGCCACGGGGTCGAGCGAAGCCAGGATTCCGATGTCCCCCATCTTCGGATCTTCGGGTGTGGCCACGCAATCGCAATCCACCGAAAGTTTATTGGCCACGCTGATATACAAGATACGGTCGCCGCAATGGTCGGCCACAGCTTTGGCCGCTTCGGCCATCGACTCTAAGAAATCGTCCTGCGGAGGCAATTTGCCCCACACTTCTTTCACGCTCTTCGTTTTTCCGGCGGAATGAATGTAAGCCTTCCCCGAAGAAGAAGCGATACCGATGGAGATATTCTTGATAGCCCCACCGAAACCGCCCATCGGGTGACCTTTGAAATGGGACAACACTACGGTAAAGTCATATTCCGGATACGCCTTTCCCACAAAATCTTCTTTCAAATGCTTTCCCCCTTTCACGGGCAACGAAACTTCTCCGTCCGCATCCATGATGACTACCGGGGCTATGGCCGTAAAGCCGTGGTCTTTGGCCGCTTTCAGATGCTTTTCCGTATCGGAACGTCCGCCGCCGTAGGCCGTATTGCACTCCACGATAGTGCCGTCCACCTTCTGCACCAACCCTTTTATCAATGCCGGATCGAGGTAATTGTTATTTCCGGGTTCGCCGGTGGAAAGCTTCACCGCCACTTTTCCGGTAGCCTTCCGCCCGAGCGCTTCATACACTTTCATCAGGTTCTCCGGACTGATTTCTTTTATCATATACACTTTGGCCGGTACTTTTTCCGACCGTGTCTCACAAGCAGTTCCCTGTCCCTTCACACTGGAAGCCCACAGGGAAAGACCTGCCCACGCGCAAACCGCGAATAAAAACAAACGTTTCATGACCCTATATTTAAAAAAACTCATTTTACACTCCATTCCACCACTTCTCCAATCATCGGACACAAGACTTCCAGCGAGCTGTCCTCGACCAGTCTGCGTGCGTTCTCCAACGGTTCGTCCCAACGATGTCGTGCCAACGCGTATTTGGAATGGTGCACCGTGAGCACCCGTCGGGCACCCAAAGCTTCGGCTTCCGCATGCTGGTATTTGGGCAACGTGTGGATATAACGCCAGTCTACGTTGTACTGCCCGTTCTCCAACACGGCCAGATCTATCCTCGGAAAACGTTTCCCGATGTCGGCATAATGCGCTCCGTAGCCGCCGTCCCCACCGATGTACACCTTACGCCCCGACGCTTCTACCAGAAAAGACGCCCACAGGGTACGGTTCGACCGCAAACCACGGCCGGAGAAATGACGGGCAGGCAAGCAATGTACCGTCACACCGCCGCCCAACGTAGCCGTCTCGTTCCAATCCAACTCCACCAACCGTTCCGGTTCGTAGCCCCAGTACTCGAAATGTTCGCCCACACCCAAAGGACACACCACCTTACGGACACGCCCCTTCAGGCGCGTCACCGTCCCGTAATCCAAATGGTCCCAATGGTCATGCGTAATCACCAGGCAATCTATATCCGGCATATCTTCCGGACGATAGATATCCGTCCCCGGAAAAGGCTTATTCAGGAAAGATACCGGAGCGGCACCGCAAAACACGGGGTCTACCAAAATACGCTTGCCGCCCAGTTGAAACAAATAGGAAGAATGCCCGAACCATACCAAAAGCTCCCTATCCGGGTCGAGTGCACGCAAATCCGTCTTCACCGACGGAACCGGATGTTCCGGACGCAATCCTTCCGGCGACTTTTTGAAAACGAAATCCAGCATGGCCCCCCATTTCCCCTTTTCCGAAGTCATCAGGACGGTAGGTTCCATGTTACGGAACTCCCCGTCCCTGAAATTCGGCGACCGCTTGATACGTTCCAACCGTTCGCCACGCGGCAAACGCCCGAACGACGGCGTCTGAAGGAAAAGGACCACAGCCACAATCGCCACGGCAATGACACACAATATGACGAGCAATATCTTTATCATTTTCTTCCGATACATGTCTTTTTTAAACTTTATCTCCTAATGTCCCGGCAAAGATAAGCGTTCGCCCGGAAATATCCTATACCTTTTTTACTTGATTTACAACCGGAATTACTTCCCGGCCTTCCGAATGCGGATTCCGGTCCTCATCCTTTCATCATCCTGACATACAGCCACCCCGGTATATGACGATACACCCAAGCAGCCAGCCTCCAGCGTCGGGTGACATATACGACCTTACGCCGCCGGTCGATACCTCGTGCGATTTGCCGACAAGCCTTGTCCACCGGAGCGACCCAAAACAGCCCCTCCCCCTTGGCCATGGCCGTATCTACAAAACCGGGACGGATGTCTGTCACCTCTATCGGCAGCCGCCGCACGGCCACACGCTGACGCAACCCTTCCAAATAATTCATCTGGAAAGATTTTGTGGCATTATAGGCCGGTGCCGCCCCGCTGCCGCGCAGGCCACCCACCGAGGTGACAGTTGCCAGATGCCCCTGTCCCCGGTTTTCAAAATACCGTATGGCCCAGTCCGCCACGCAAGTCCACCCCGTCACGTTCGTATCCAACGTGCAACGCTCTACGGCATAATCCAGCTCCGGATTCAAGTCTCCCGTCCCGGAAGAAAGCACCAGAATATCCACTCCTCCCAAGCGGGACGCCAAACGCTCCAATGCCACCGGAAGCGCCTCTGTGTCCGTCACATCACACACCTCTGCTTCAAACACATCCGGACGCGACGCACACAAGTCTTTCAAACGGCCCGACCGACGCCCCATCACTCCGATTTTCACCTCTCCGCGTTCCACATACAAACGAGCCAATCCCTCACCGATACCGGACGTGGCTCCCACAATCAAAATTCTCTTCATTGTCGTTTACGTTTTATTTCCACTTTCGATTTTCGGGCAAAGTTAAAAGGGAGCCACCGGATTTTCCTTGAAGTATTTCAAGAAATTCCGGACTTCAACAATTTTTTCCGGATGGCACTCACCGTTTCGGGCGTCACCCCGATAAACGAAGCGATTTCTTTCAGCGGACGCTGTTCTTTCAGTTCGGGATAACGCCTCATCAAGTCCATATAACGCTCTTCGGGCGTACAACAATAACTGTCCATTAAACGGCGGTAAGTCATGACGAACAGTTGCTCGGCCACGATGCGCCCCAAACGCAGATGTTCAGGAGACATTTCCCAGTAACGCCTCAGCTTTTCGTAAGGCAAGACGTAAAGCGTACTTCTCACGATAGCCTGCACGTCTGCCAACGCCGGACGGCTACAAAGGCACGAGGTGTATTCGGCCACGAAACTGTCGCGGAAGCTATACCCGACGATATGTTCCCCACCTTTCGTGTCCGTCCGCACGAAACGGAACATGCCGTCTTCCACATAGGCCACACGCCCCGACCGTTCGCCTTGCCGCACAAAATAATCCTGCTTTTCCAATATCCGCCGCTCCCCTTGTTCCAAAAAAAACCGTTTCATAGCCGAAAGGTCCAGCTCTTCCATATAATAGTCATTTATCGCATCCATGCCGCAAAATTAATATTTTCCGCGTATACCCGCACATTTACCCCACCCGACCTATCAATTTGTCAGATTGTCAACATCTCCCGCACAAGACTGCGCCATTCAGGCACAAAGGAAGGCACGGACGGAAATACGCGATTCTCGCACGGCAGGGAGGAAGCCGGTGTGTCAGCATTTGCTTTTTTAGGCTTACTTTCTGACCACCGGGACATTCCGTCCTACGCACAAGTAAAAGGCTCGCGTCAACGAAACAGGGTATTTCCATGACATCATGCTTCCCCTTTTTTGTCCTCCGAAAGCCACCAATCAGTATCCAATAGGGTATCCTGCACACGTTTGTACGTTGCTTTCACCCCGTCTGTACACCGTCATGCGCAGTTTTCCGAAAAGTCCTGCGGAGAAAAAAAGTGTTTTTTCAGCCAAATGAAAAATGAATCGACTGAAATTGATTCTTAATTTTGCTTCAGGAAAGTGAAAAACAAGCCTAAAACCTTAAAAAGCGTGTATAAGTAGGACTGAAATCCTTCCTGAAAGTACTTTTCCATGCGCTCCCGTTCTTCTAAAAATTGCCACTTTACTTTCCTTTCGTCACCCATTTCCCACATTTCCCTTTCATTTATCCAAAAAGCACAAATCCACACGACCGACGGAAAACTGCGGGACATGCCGCATGAGACCTGCCTCAACATGCAGGGTAGCCTACTGGAAAGCCCTTATTCTAAAAAGGATTTTTTAACGCGAGCGGATTGCATATATTTCCTCAATACCTTAACTTTGAATATCGACTTTAAAACCTTTTCGCCATGAAAAAGATGATATTGGGATGTTTTTTGTATGGGACGGCCATAGGATTATATGCACAAGCCCCACAAGGAGACTTCAAAGGCTCAATACAAATAGGGCAAACGACAATGCCTATCGTGTTCCACTTCGGACAGCAGAACGGCCAACCGACAACCACCATGGACAGTCCTGCACAAGGGGTTTTCGGTTTCCCAGTACAATCGTCTGAATGTCTTTCCGACGGAGAATTAACCCTGAAAATCCCACAAATACAGTTCCGCTATATGGGCAAAGTACGCAGCGACTCCCTGATAGAGGGGACGGTGACGCAAGCCGGGCAGTCCCTTCCGCTGAATTTGGTACGCACGGCTCGGAAAGCCGGTGTGTCGTCTGAACCGGAAAGGCCCGGCACCCCAAAACCGCCCTTCCCCTACCGGGAAGAAGAGGTAAGCGTCACGACAAAAGACGGCATAAAATTATCGGGTTCACTGACTTTGCCCGAAGGGGAAGGGCCATTCCCTGCCGTGCTCCTTATTTCCGGCAGCGGGCCGCAAGACCGGAATGAAGAGGCATGGAAGTACAAACCGTTTCTCATGATAGCCGACCGCCTGACCCGGCAAGGCATCGCCGTACTCCGCATGGACGACCGCGGGACCGGCAAGTCCGGAGGCCGCTATGCCGACGCCACCTTGCAACTCGCTGCCACGGATGCGGAATGTGCCTTGGATTATCTTCTCCGACGGAAAGACATCCGACGCGGTAAGACCGGACTGGCCGGACACAGCATGGGCGGCACCATCGCTTTCCGTATAGCCGCGCAACGTCCGCAAGACGTGGCTTTCGTACTTTCATTGGCCGGAGCCGCTATTCCGGGAAAAGACCTGATGATGCACCAATGCGAGAAGATCATCCTTTCGCAACTCCCTGCCACCACAAGCGACAGCCTGCGCACCCTGTACGAGGAACTGTACGGCACCATGGCGCTCCCCCTTCCGCTCGACTCCACACGCCACAGGAGCACTCCTCTCATGGTCTCCATTTGGCAGCATCTCGGCATAAACGAAGGCACCTACCGGGAAAACCTCACAGACAGCATCCGCCGACGCAAGGCCCGCCAACTCACCGGACAAGCCATAAGTCCGGAAATAGCCAGTATCATACAATATGACCCGAGCCATGACTTAAGCCGGGTGCAATGCCCTGTATGGGCCGTCAATGGGGCAAAAGACCTGCAAGTATTGCCCGAAGAGAACCAGAAAGCCATCGAAACGCTCGCAAAAGGAAGCCCGCAAGTCGTCACGCACATTTATCCCGGCCTGAACCACCTGTTCACGGAAGCCCCCACCGGGCATCCCTCGGAATACGGACTTCTAAAAGGGAATTTCAGTCAGGAAGTGCTGCAAGACATGGCGGAATGGATCAGGAAAACCGTAGGTGCACCCCAAACGGTCTTCTGACACATCCCACAACCGTAAAGGCAAAAGCCCTGTTCATTTCACGGTTTGCGCCCGCAAATACCTCTTGAACTGTTCCTCCGAACCATTGAATACGTCGATGTCCACATCACCTTGGATACCGCGGACCCGGCCGTCGGGCGAGAGCTGCCAGTAGAGCAAATGCACGTATGGCTTGTATTCCCCGTAACGGGCCACCCATACGGGATAGGCTTTCAACTCTTCCGGCGCGAACGGCATATAACGATTGACAAAATCCTGGCTCACATATATAATAGGTGTGGTGCCGCTCCGGCGACCTACCTCTTTCAACCATACCAGCATTTCACGGAACAGCACGTCACGGCCTCCCATCGCCGCAATCCGCCTGTCGGACAGCTCCACGTCAAGCATCGGCGGAAGGTCGCCTTTCCGCAAGCGGGACTTCTTCAGGAAATAGTCTGCCTGGCTCATCGCCGGACGGGTGGAAAAGAAGTGATAGGCTCCGACCGGAAATCCATACCGGCGTGCGGCACGCACAT
>ULOU01053042.1_pt1 | contig 10210 bp, 6 predicted proteins | sample 1952821 | NCBI WGS metagenome assembly ULOU01 (sample SAMEA4835610, study PRJEB28245) | human gut metagenome | biome: gut microbiome; material: fecal sample | place: Denmark | collected 2008 | reverse complement strand
TATATATAAATGACTTCATCCTTTATTATAGATAAGCAAAATTAAATATTTTTAATTCATAAACAAACGATAGAACAACAAAATAACAAATACAAGAAGAAAAAACACACAATAAGTCCATGCAAAGGTATCAAGTTATATATACATGAATATCAGTGATATAAAAACATCATCATGTTTTCCGGAAAACACGTACATGTTTTTCCGAAAAGTCGTACGTGTTTTTCATAAATCACGTACGTGTTTTTCCCGGAAATCTTATAAGGAAAATAAAAACACATAAAAAATAGACAATAAGCCGGATCAGCAATAATTCATTGTACAACTTACAAATACAACCAATCATAAATATCCAACTAGCTTATTGCTTATCTCAATTATTTTACAAACCTTTGCGACCATTACTACAATATTAAACTAAAATCTTTACTATGGAATTACAAACGATACAAAACAAGATTCACGAGATCAGAGGTATGAAAGTCATGCTGGATTTTGATCTGGCGGAAATGTATGGAACGGAAACCGCCCAATTGAAACGTGCGGTCAGACGTAATATAGAACGCTTTGAAGGAGATGATTTCATGTTTGAGTTAACCAAGGAGGAACTTTCAAGATGCCAATTTGGTATCTTGAACAAAGGAAGAGGTAGTAATTTCAAATATAAGCCTTTTGCTTTCACGGAATTAGGGGTGGCTATGCTTAGTAGTGTGCTAAATTCTAAAACTGCCATAGAAATCAACAGAAACATTATGAGAGCCTTTGTCGCTATCCGGAATTATACCTTACAAACTATCACTAGTTCCATCGAAATTAAAGAACTACAAGAACGTATCAAATCTCTTGAAATGGCTAATGAGGAAACGCTTTGCGCTATCAATGATCTCAGTGAAGACACCCAAAAGTCCTTGGATGATATTTACATAGCTCTTTCCGAACTGGCTACAAAGAAAAAGAACAATGCTAAAAAGCCTAAAATTGGTTATATCAAATAAAGTAAACTAATAAGTTCTTATACTATGGAATTACAAGCGATACAAAACAAGATTTATGAGATCAGAGGGCAAAAAGTCATGCTGGATTTTGATCTGGCGGAAATGTATGGAACGGAAACCGCCCAATTGAAACGTGCGGTCAGACGAAACATAGAACGCTTTCCTGATGATTTTATGTTCACATTAACAATTCAAGAATTTAACAACTTGAAAAACAATATGGTATGCCAAATTGGCATCTCAAAGAAAGGAGGTAACCAATATGCTCCATTCGCTTTCACGGAGCAAGGTATAGCAATGCTTTCTTCTGTACTCAGATCCGATACAGCCATTAAAGTCAATATCTCTATCATGCGTGCTTTCGTCGGTATACGACAAATAATAAGTTCTTCCTCCCCTTTGCTTGAACTCCAACAAGAAGTAAAGGAACTCAAAGCGTATATCGAAGAAGCATTTGCCGATTACAACGACATCAACGAAGATACCCGTACGCAACTTGAGCTAATCAATCTGTCACTCGCTGAGTTACAAGCGAGAAGAACCAAGAATCAATCTCGCCCCCGGATTGGTTACGTGAAATAAACAGTTCATGTAAATAACTCATATAAAATAAATAAATTCACTAACTTTGTGGCCTTAAATAGAAAACGATACAAAAACGATAAACGATCATGGAGTACAATTTCAGAGAGATTGAGAAGAAGTGGCACGACTACTGGATTGCCGAAAAGGTTTATAAAGTCGAAAAGGACACGAATAAGCCTAAATACTATGTATTGGACATGTTCCCCTATCCTTCCGGTGCGGGATTGCACGTTGGCCACCCGCTCGGTTATATAGCTTCTGATATTTATTCGCGTTTCAAACGTTTGCAAGGTTTTAACGTATTGCACCCGATGGGTTACGACGCTTACGGATTGCCCGCGGAGCAATACGCCATCCAGACCGGCCAACATCCGGAGATCACGACAAAGAATAATATAGCCCGTTATCGGGAGCAATTGGAAAAGATCGGTTTCTGCTACGATTGGAGCCGTGAGATCCGTACCTGCGATCCCGAATATTACAAATGGACGCAATGGGCCTTCATCCGGATGTTCAACAGCTACTACTGCAACGACGAGAAGCAAGCCCGCCCGATCAGCGAGTTGATACAGGCTTTCGAGACCAGTGGTACGGAAGGTCTGAACGTAGCTTGCGGAGAGGAACTTAGTTTCACCGCCGATGAATGGAAAGCCAAGAGCGATAAAGAAAAACAAGAGATATTACTCAACTACCGGATCGCTTATCGTGGAGAGACCATGGTAAACTGGTGTGCCGCCTTGGGTACCGTATTAGCGAATGATGAGGTCGTGAACGGTGTTTCCGAGCGTGGAGGCTATCCGGTGGAACAAAAGATCATGCGCCAATGGTGCTTACGTGTATCCGCTTACGCGCAACGCCTGTTGGACGGATTGGATACGATCGACTGGACGGATTCCTTGAAAGAGACCCAAAAGAACTGGATCGGACGCAGCGAAGGTGCCGAGGTTCGCTTCAAGATAAAAGACAGCGACAGGGAATTCACGATCTTTACGACCCGTGCCGATACGATGTTTGGTGTTACCTTCATGGTATTAGCTCCGGAAAGCGAATTGGTTCAACAATTAACTACGGCAGACCAAAAAGCGGAAGTAGACGCTTACCTAGATCGCACCAAGAAACGTACCGAGCGCGAGCGCATCGCCGACCGTCAGGTAACCGGTGTATTCAGTGGTTCCTACGCTATTAACCCGTTTACGGGCGAGGCGGTTCCCATCTGGATCAGCGACTATGTATTGGCCGGCTACGGTACGGGAGCGATCATGGCGGTTCCGGCGCACGATAGCCGCGACTACGCTTTCGCGAAGCATTTCGGACTGGAAATCCGCCCCTTGGTGGAAGGTTGCGACGTAAGCGAGGAAAGTTTCGATGCCAAGGAAGGTATCGTATGCAATTCTCCGAGAGACGGCGTTACTCCTTATTGCGATCTTTCCTTGAACGGACTGACGATCAAGGAAGCGATAGCCGCTACCAAGAAATACGTAAAAGATCACGATTTGGGACGTGTGAAGATAAACTACCGCTTGCGCGACGCTATTTTCAGCCGCCAGCGTTATTGGGGCGAACCGTTCCCGGTATATTACGACGCCGATGGTATGCCTCAGATGTTGCCGGAAGAATGTCTGCCCTTGTTGCTGCCGGAAGTAGATAAATTCTTGCCTACCGAGACGGGCGAGCCTCCATTAGGACACGCCGTTAAATGGGCTTGGGACACGGTAAACCAAAAAGTCACCGAGGTATCGAAGATCGATAACCAGACGATCTTCCCGCTGGAGCTTTGTACGATGCCGGGCTTCGCCGGTTCTTCCGCTTATTATTTGCGCTATATGGACCCGCATAATGATAAAGCCTTGGTAGCTAAAGACGTGGATGAATATTGGAGAAACGTGGATTTATATATCGGTGGTACGGAACACGCTACCGGCCACTTGATCTACAGCCGTTTCTGGAATAAGTTCTTGTTCGACTTGGGTATCGTTTGCGAGGAAGAGCCGTTCAAGAAATTGATCAACCAAGGTATGATCCAAGGACGGTCGAACTTCGTGTACCGCATCAACGGAACCAATAAATTCGTTTCCTTGAACTTGAAAGACCAATACGAGGTCACCCCTATCCATGTAGACGTAAATATCGTATCTAACGATCTGTTGGATATAGAGGCTTTCAAGAACTGGCGTCCGGAATACAACGACGCGGAGTTCGTATTGGAAGATGGTAAATATATCTGCGGATGGGCAGTCGAGAAGATGTCCAAATCCATGTTCAACGTAGTGAACCCGGATATGATCGTTGAGAAATATGGTGCCGATACCCTACGTTTGTACGAGATGTTCCTAGGCCCGCTGGAGCAATCCAAGCCTTGGGATACGAACGGTATCGACGGCGTACACCGTTTCTTAAAGAAGCTTTGGGGCTTGTTCTTCGGCAATACGGATACCCTACAAGTTACCGATGCCGAGCCTACGGCCGACGAATTGAAATCCTTGCATAAGCTGATCAAGAAAGTAACGTTCGACATCGAGCATTTCTCATACAACACGTCCATTAGCGCCTTCATGATTTGCGTGAACGAGTTAACGAGCTTAAAATGCAGCAAGCGCGCCATCTTGGAGCCACTGATCACCTTATTGGCTCCGTTCGCTCCCCACATCACGGAAGAGCTATGGCATCAATTAGGACATGATACGACCATCTGCGATGCCCAGTGGCCGGAACATAACGAAGAGTATCTGGTAGAAAAATCAGTTACCTACGTCATCTCATTCAATGGTAAAGCCCGTTTCAACCTCGAACTTCCGGCAGATATCTCCCGTGAAGACGCTGAGAAGGCGGCCTTGAGCCATGAGAACTCAGCGAAGTGGATGGAAGGCAAGGCTGTTAAGAAGGTTATTGTCGTTCCCGGCAAAATCGTTAATATCGTAGTGGGATGAACTTAAAACTCACAAAAATCTATTTTTCCGTACAGGATTATCTAATGATCCTGTTCGGAACTTTATTATACGGATTCGGATTCAACGCCTTTATCCTTTCCAACGAGATCGTGACAGGTGGGGTAAGTGGTATCTGCGCGTTGATCTTCTTTGCCTCCAATGGATTGATCCCGGTATCCGTATCTTATTTTGTCATCAACGTAGCCTTGTTGGTGGTAGCCTTAAAGATCCTTGGTCTAAAATTCTTGATAAAAACTATTTTCGGAGTTTTCTCACTCTCGGCTTCTCTCTCTCTCTTCGAGTGGCTGCTGAAAGGACAACCTATACTGCACGACCAGCCGTTTATGGCTATCATAATCGGAGCGTTCATGTGTGGTGCCGGACTAGGATTGGTATTCTCGGCGAACGGTAGTACCGGAGGTACGGATATTATCGGTGCGGTAATCAATAAATATAAGAATATATCGATCGGACGTATCCTTCTGTTTTGCGATTTCTTCATCATCAGTTCCTCTTTCTTCCTGTTCCATAACGTGGACAAGATCGTTTTCGGTTTCGTGGAGATGGTCATAAGCAATTACGTTCTCGACATGGTATTGAACGGTAACCGCCAATCCGTACAATTCCTCATCTTCTCCCAGAAGTACGACGAGATAGCAGATCGTATCATCCATGAGTTAGGCCGTGGCTGCACGATACTAGACGGTGAGGGCGGTTATTCCCGCAAACCCGTCAAGGTAGTCGTACTCCTCGCCAAGAAATCCGAATCCGTCTCCATCTTCCGGATCGTGAAGCGGATAGACCACCAAGCGTTCATCTCCCAAAGTATCGTCCGAGGGGTATATGGTGAGGGGTTCGATCAGATAAAGACTTAAAAAAGAATATACAAACAATTTAAAGCATTTCCATACGTTATATATCTACCGTATAGAAATGCTTTCTTATTTAATAGATTACGAAATATGAAACTTGTATTCGCGACAAATAATCAACACAAACTGGACGAGGTCCGCAAGATAACCGCCGGATACGCGGAAATCATAAGTTTATCCGATATAGATTGCCATGACGATATCCCCGAGACGGCAGATACCTTAGAGGGAAATGCTTTGCTAAAAGCCCGCTATATCAAGGAGAAATTCGGATATGATTGTTTCGCTGACGACACGGGATTAGAAGTCGAGGTATTGAATAATGCTCCGGGAGTCTATTCGGCTCGTTACGCAGGAACAGGGCACGACTCGGAAGCTAATATGAACAAGCTGTTGTCCGAAATGAATCATAAAGAAAACAGAAAAGCACGTTTCCGCACGGTCATAGCTCTAGTCCTTGACGGAAAAGAATATACCTTCGACGGTATCGTGAATGGCTCTATCACTACCGAAAAACGCGGAAATAGCGGATTTGGATACGATCCTATATTCATGCCTGATACCTATACACAAACTTTCGCCGAGATGGGTAACGATACAAAAAACCAGATCAGCCATCGTGCGAAAGCCGTCATGAAGTTAACATCATTTTTATCTGATTACAATTGTTAATATGAGACATATACTTACTATCATTCTATTTTCATTCTTTTCATTCACTGTATTAGCCGCGAATTTTAATACAACCGGATGGAAAACGTATCTTTCTTACAATAACACAAACAGCGTAGAGGAATCGAACGACCAAGTATTTGTGGTAGCGGAAGGATCTCTTTATACGTATGGAAAAGAAGATAATAGTATTAAGCAATATTATAAAGGAAACGGATTAAATGATAATACGATTTCTTTGATCCGCTATAATAAACAAACAAAATCACTCCTTATTATCTATGATAATTCAAATATAGATATACTTGAGGGAGGAGTGGCGACAAATCTACCTTATCTGTCGACCAGTACGTCCATAAGAGACAAACAAATCAATTCAGTATTGGTACATGATGAATATGCCTATTTATCGACAGCATTCGGTATCGTCGTGGTCAATATGGCCAAAAAGGAAATAAAGGATACCTACAAGCTTTCCTTAAATATAACATCGTGTGCCATACAGAATGGCAATATATATGCCTCTACAACCAATAAGGCAGAAGTATCTTCGGGGATTATATACGCCTCATTAAAAGAGAACCTACTGGATAAGGCAAACTGGAAGCCCTATGGATTATCAAACCTTTCCGATAGTCATACGATCTCAGCTATCGCTTCATTCAAGAATACCTTGTTCTACTTGGTCAGTCAGCAAGGTATCTTCTATGAAAACAATGGAGAGCTTTCCCGAATAATAAATAGCTCAACCCTAAAATACATGAAAGTAATAGGCGAAAAATTAGCATGTATAGATAACTCAAGGGTTTTCATCGTATCCGATACGCAAAAGTTTGACCAAATAAACTTAAGTATCAATGATATCAGTACCTATCAAACAGACAAATATTGGATAGCGGAAGGAAGCAAAGGGCTACGTTCCATCCAACGGAAAGGCTCAAATAGTTTTGAGGCTCTTAATGAACCTATCATTTTAGACGGACCTTACAGCAATAGCGCATTCGATATTGTTTGTAAAAATGATAAAGTATATATGATCATAGGAGGTAAAGACCTCCTAAATGGTAAGCGCTTCGACAAAGGAGGTTATATTCTTACATACGATTATGATAAATGGTCTTTTATCGATCCTAAAGAAGCCCAAAAGAAACTCAATTTACCAAGAAATCCACGAGACTATACAAGTATAGCCGTAACGACCGACGATTCTAATGATGAGATCGTATACGCCTCTTCTATGGGTGATGGCGTTATCCAATATAAGAATGGAACTCCCGTCCAGTCATACAATGAAAAGAATGCCTTTAAAGAAACCGCGGGAGGCTATGGGTCCGGTTATTGTTATATAGATGGACTGGCCTTTGATAAAAATGGAAATTTGTGGATGACAAGCTCAGAGGTTAACCATGCGGTACTTGTTCTTGACAAAGCAGGAGCATGGCATCGTTTGGATATCGAGCAACTTAGAGGAGTTTATACAATAAACGATATACTTATAACCTCCACTAACGACAAATGGATTTATGTGCCTCGTAACACCCCTAAACTTGTAATGATACCGAATAGCGAGTCTTTAGATGAAGTTTCCTCGTATGAGTTTACTACACTTATTGATACCGACGGAAAAGAATTGACTCCTAGTAATTATACATGCGTAGCCGAGGATAAGGATGGATATATCTGGGTTGGTACGAATCGGGGGGCCGTATATTTCACTAAACCTAGGATCTCTTCCGCTGAGGATAAAGCCGCTACACGTTGTACAAGGGTAAAATATACCAATGAGGAAACTGGCAATCTCGCTTATTTCTTAGATAACGTTGTCGTCACGACCCTAAAAGTAGACGCAGGTAATCGAAAATGGATTGGAACCAAAGGAAATGGCGTCTATGTTCTAGATAATGATAATGAGACAATCGTTTATCAATTTAATACGACCAATAGCCCGCTCCTTTCCGATAACATATACGATATAGAGATAAACGATAAGACCGGTGAGGTTTTTATCGGTACCGATAAAGGACTAAATTCCTATCAAGGAGAAGCTTCGGAGGGTAAATCTGATTACTCGGAGATCTACGCATATCCCAATCCGGTACGTCCCGAACATATGGATAAAGTAACGATTGTAGGATTAATGGATAATTCGAATGTAAAAATCACGGATTTAAACGGAAATATTATTTATCAAACTAAATCCTTGGGGGGGCAAGCTATCTGGAATTGCCGGAACGCAAACGGATCACGTGTAGCGACAGGCGTATATCTTGTACTAGCTTCCACGGAGGAAGCCTCAGAGAGCGTCGTAACAAAAATCATTGTAGTCAAATAGAACAATGAATCAATCAGAGAAAGTTTTACTCAACTCCAGATTAATAAATCAAGTAAAAGAAGCGAATAATTTTGATTTTATTCGCTTCTTTCTTGCGTATTCTGTCATGTTCAACCATTTCAGCACACTGACAGAGACAGATCCTTTTTGGTTTGTTAGCGGAGGATTTCGAGTGAAAGGTTTCTTTATTATTAGTGGATTTCTTGTTATGTTTAGCTTCTTACGTACGCCTAATACCCGGATTTTTTTCCGTAAACGTATTCAACGTATTATGCCCGCCTACAGCTTGACTATTTTATTATGTGCCTTAATCGGATTATTCCTTACCTCTTTATCCTGCTGGGAATACCTCACCTCTTCTAGCTTATATACCTATCTTATCTGTAATTTACTTACATTTAACTTTTTATCGCCGGATTTACCCGGCGTATTCGATACCAATCCTTTACAAGCGATGAATGGGTCTTTATGGACTATCAAGGTTGAATTCATGCTATATATCACCATACCCATTATCTATTGGTTACTGAAAAGATACAATAAATTGGTATGCCTACTTCTTATTTATATCTTATCTTTCATCTACTCGACAACGTGTAATTATTTAGATGATATGACACACAACCCTATTTATGAATTCATGAAAAGACAATTCCCCGGACAAATGATGTACTTTTGTTCCGGTATTATCATACTTGCCTATTTCCCTGTTTTTCGAAAATATATGAGATATTTGTTCCCTGTCAGCCTATTTCTTTTATTGGGTAGAGAGTATCTGCTGCTGAGTATTTTCGAGCCTATCGCTCTAGCCTCTATCATTATCACGGTAGCTTATGGATTCAAGTGGTTACATGTATTCAATCGGATGGGAAATTTCTCGTATGGTATTTTCTTGATTCATTTCCCGATCATCCAAATATTCATTCATTACGGACTTGATCGGTATAGCTTTATATTGACATTGGCTCTTACCACTATCCTTAGCACCGGATTGGGTATGTTATCCTGGAAATACATAGAGAAACCTTGTTTATATCATCCTAAAAAGAAAAACCAGATGAACGCAATGATCGGATGATCTGATCTGTTATCTTCTCCGCTCCTTTCCGGTTCGGATGGATAGCATCATAAAAATCCGACGTATCCAATAGCTCCATACAGTCGACGATAAGGATAGAATCAAACATTTGAGTAAACATTCGCAAAGCTCGTTGTTTCTCCGCTACTGTAAAAGCTGTTATATCCGGGTTATACGGCATGACAACCAGACAATAAATAATACCCCTATCCCTAAAATAAACGGAAGAACGCTCTATCAACCTTTTCCATTCAGGAGTAATCTGATATGCCTCGAATTTATTTTCTTCATTCTGTTCTTCTACTTTCCGTTTATAGACAGATTCATTTCTATCAGACATCGTAGAGTTTGGATAACGTAAATCAGAGGTTATAATTCCGGGGATAACATCATCATCCAACTTATTACGCAGATAAGTAGTCAAGCCGGAGAATAAACAATTTCGAGCCACATAATTATAGTATAAATTCGGTTCACTTAAAGTTTTTTCTAAAGCAGGAAGTAATTCACAGGTAAAACCATCCATTTTATATCCATACATATGTAGAGCTACCCGGTTGGGATCATCCAATTCGATCGGGCCACGTAATTGATCTAAATCCACACACTGTACAACTACTTGCACAGAAGATGGTAAATAGGAATAATACAAGGCACTCTCACTCAATCTCTGACCAGTAGAGGTAAGATTATATACACAGGGATTTCCTCGCAACTCTGCTTCTAACTTGTATCCGTTCACACCACTC
>ULOU01052419.1_pt1 | contig 10245 bp, 10 predicted proteins | sample 1952821 | NCBI WGS metagenome assembly ULOU01 (sample SAMEA4835610, study PRJEB28245) | human gut metagenome | biome: gut microbiome; material: fecal sample | place: Denmark | collected 2008 | reverse complement strand
AGCTGTTCCTTCGGGTTCATGGAAAAATGCTCATTGGTGTGATCCACATTCTCCAGAAGGTACACCTTCTCGATGATCTTTTTGTCACCGTCTTTGGTGCCTGCAATCAGACCACATGCCTCTTCCGGAAGGTTTTCCTTCGCATGAGCTAAGATTTTTTCATAGTCTGCTTTTTTCATGGTAAGCATAAAATTTTCCTCCTTTTCAAGGAGCAAATCGCATATAAAGTCTGCTTCGCAGAGGCGATTTGCGTAGGAGATATCGCTTACGCGATACCTCAATGATCCGGGCACTCGATCTGCTCGTAATCAATCAGTTCTGTGATGGTCGGATGATCGCCACAGATTGCACACTTATGATCTGCCTTTGGCAGTTTGATCGTGTGGAATTCCATCTTTAACGCATCAAAAGTCAGAAGCTTTCCGGTTAAGAGATCGCCAACACCGATCAGGTACTTGATGGCTTCCATCGCCTGTAAGGATCCGATGACACCGCCCATTGCGCCGATGACACCAGCCTGCTTGCAGGTCGGAACTGCATCCTTTGGTGGTGGATTCTTGAATACACAACGATAGCATGGTCCTTCTCCCGGAACATAGGTCATGAGCTGACCCTTGAAACGGATGATTCCTGCATGGGAAAATGGCTTCTTTGCCATTACACAGGCATCGTTGATTAAGAATTTTGCCGGGAAGTTATCGGTTCCATCAATGATGAAATCATAATCTTTAATGAGATCCATAATATTTTCAGAAGTAACGAACTCACGGTATGTATTTACAGTTACATCCGGGTTCATTGCGTTCATGGTCTCTTTTGCAGATTTTACTTTTGCTTTTCCTACATCTGCGGTGCCGTGAATGATCTGACGCTGTAAGTTGGACAGATCAACTTCATCTGCATCGACAATACCGATGGTTCCCACACCGGCTGCGGCAAGATACATTGCTGCCGGTGCACCGAGTCCGCCTGCACCGATAATCAAAACTTTTCCGTTAAGGAGCTTTTTCTGTCCCTTCACACCAACCTCCTGCAGGATGATGTGACGGCTGTAACGCTCCATCTGTTCATTGGTAAATGCCATTAGAAGCTTCCTCCTCCCATGAAGTATAAGAATTCAACTACATCGTTTTCCTTTAATGTTACGTTTGCAAGATCGTGATTTTCTACAAAATCATCGTTTACGGTAACGGTCACATATTCCGGATTTTCAACCTTCTCGTCAACAACGAGCTGTGCCAGCGTGGTTCCCTCTTTGATGTCTTTTACGTTTCCTGCGATTGTTACTTTCATCGGTAACTCCTCCTAAATATATTTTTTCACAATTTCTTCCAGTTCCGGCTTCCTGATCAGACCGCGCACACGCTCTGCTTCCTTTCCATCTTTGAAAAACAGGATGGTCGGAGAAACCATAACGGAATACTGTTCTGCCAGTTCCCCGTCAAAATTTGCATTGACTTTGACCACTTTTAAGCGATCCTCATAATCATCTTCGATATCGCCAAGAATCGGTGACATCTGTTTGCACGGAATGCAGGAATCGGAATAAAACTCCACCAGTACCGGTATAGAAGCCTGCAAAACCTCCGCTTCAAAATTATCTTTACTTACTCTTGCTGCCATGCGCTTAACCTCTCTTGTCTACTCTTCGAGTTTCTTTACAATAAGGTCATAAGTTCCATCTTCATTGTCGATCAGCTTTAATACCTGCTGTCCCTCTTCCTTGAAACTTCTCGGTACGTTCTGCACCGGCTCTCCATCATTCATATGTACGGAAAGCACCTGTCCGATCTCTAACTCTTCCATGGCCACCTTTGCCTTGACAAACGTCATCGGGCAGACCACATCCGTAATATCTACAGTTTCATCAATTGTAAAATCAGCCATTGTATGCCTCCTTTATCTTCTCTTCAAATTTATCAAGTCCCACTCTCTCGAGTGTCATGCGGAAACGCTCTCCTGGATTGGCATTGTCATCAAAGAACTGGATTGCCGCATCGGTAATGCGGAATAACTGTTCCTCGGATGTCACAAGCGGAAGATAATTCTCGCCTTTGTATACGCGGTTTCCAAACAGTCCACCGAAAGATACCTCAAATGCAGGTGTCGCTTTCCATGCATCGGTCGGACAGGCCTTTACACAGCGTCCGCAGTTGTTACATTTTTCCTCATCGAGAACGATTTTTCCGTCCACAGTGCTGATTGCATCCACGCGGCAGGTCTTCTCACAGATCCCACAGTTGATGCAGGCTGCTTCCTCCCATTCCACAATAGATGCACCCTTGATTCCGACATCATTTTCTTCTGCCTTTAAGCAGTTGTTCTGGCATCCGGTTACACCAAATTTAAACTTATGCGGAAGTTCTCTTGCAAAATAACGCTCATCCAGTTTTTTTGCAATATCATAACTGTCAATATTTCCACTAGGGCATACCGCCGATCCCTGACAGGCTGTAATCGTACGGACACGCGGTCCACACACACCCGGCTTACATCCCCCGGTTGCCAGCACTTCCTTAACTTCTTCTACATCGTCAAGTTTGATAAATGGGATTTCCACACTCTGACGGGAAGTCAGATGTACGTGTCCGTCTCCGTATTTTTCTGCAACCTTTGCGATAATCTGTAAATTCTCTGCTGTAAGATTTCCACCTACCACAGCCAGCCGCAGGGAAAAATTATTTTTTTGTTTCTGGCGCATAAATCCGCCTTTTTTCAATGTAGCATAATCAACAGCCATTACTCTCTCCTTTAAACCTTGTGTATTTTTCTTTGTTTATCCGGCGGTATTTTGGATTGCTGCTGTAAAATCCTGCTTCAGATCTTCGATATCCTCAATACCGACACTTATTCTTATCATATCATCAAATACGGCGGCGTCAATCTTTTCCTGCTCGGTTGAGTGTGCCGCCAGTGTGGATTCCGGATGTACGATCAGTGTCTTGGTATCTCCGATATTGGATACGATCTGCGGAATGGTCAGCGCATTCATGATTGCGAAAGCGCGTTCCTTGCTTCCCACGCGAATGGTTAAAATTGCTCCAAATCTTCCATCCAGCAACTGCTTTGCCACACCGTTCCACGGACTCGATGCAAGTCCCGGATAGTTTACGCTGATTCCCGGAATGGTTTCCAGATAAGCCGCAAGCTGCATTGCGTTGTCACACGCCCGCTCCATACGAAGCCCCAGTGTCTCCATACCAAGCAGATTATAGTATGCAGTCTGCGGCGCCATACAGGCTCCCATGTTGCGGAACAATCCGTTTCTCAGTTTTGCAGTAAAGGCAAATTTTGCAAACTTTTTATAGTCTTTCATGCCCGGATACCGCTCCAGATCCCATTTGAATCTTCCCGCATCAGTGATCACACCACTGATGGCACTGCTGTTGCCGTTGATGTATTTGGATGTGGAATTGATTACGATGTCTGCGCCAAGTTCGAGCGGACGAACGAGAAACGCGGTAGCTACCGTATTATCGATCATGAGCGGAAGATTGTGCCGCTTTGCGATCCCTGCAAGTGCCGGGATGTCGGTCACATCCAGCTTTGGATTGCCAATCGTCTCCGCGAAGATGACTCTCGTCTTATCCGTGATCTTGGATTCGAGATCTTCCAGATCATTCGTATCCGCAAAAATCGTTGTAATTCCAAACGCTTCCAGATCGTGGTAAAGATCAATCGTTCCTCCATACAGGCTGGTGCTTGTGATGATCTCATCACCACTTCCTACGATATTCAGAAGGGCATTGGTAATTGCCGCCATGCCGGATGCACAGGCAACGGATGCCACACCTTTTTCCAGAACCGTCATGCGTTCTTCAAATGCTGCGATGGTCGGGTTATTGATTCTCGTGTAAGAATATCCAGCAGCTTTGTTGTGAAACAGCTTCTCATGCTGCTCTGCCGATGGCTGAAAGAAAGCACTGGACTGGTACACCGGGGTAAGTGTGGCTCCGGTCACCGGATCTCCGGTTTTTGTACCATGTAGTAGTTCTGTGTTGAATCCCATTTCATTTCCCCTAATTCATACTTATCTAATAGGTTTAATATGTTATAGTTAATATACCGCAATCATACCCTATTGTCAACCTTTTATTTCCACTTATTTTTCCAGCAAAAAAATCCCCACTGGTTAAAACCAGCAGGGATTCCATTCTCATAATAAAATGATTATTCTGTCCAGTGCTCATCCTTAAATACGATGCGGCGGTAAGTCTCAAAATCAACCCACTTATTAAAGAAGTTCTCAGAGATCTCCCTGCCCTCTGCGGAAAGCTCCTTCTTGAACGCATCCACATCTGCGGCACTTGTTACATGAACCGCAAATCCACGGCCGTTGATGACAGGCACATCGTTGTATGCAAAGTCAGCAAGCGGAATAATTGCAGTAACCTTCTGGTCACGGATGGATACCGCTACCTGCTCACGCAGAACAACCACATCAAAGCTGTCCGGATACTGATACGTCTCACCCTTGACCGGAATCACATCACCGATCGTGTAAGTTTTATCGGAAGGCTGTACCTTAAAGACGTTCATCGCCTCAAGGTCATAATAATATTCCTCGAAGATATCTCCGTTTGCCTTGAGATTTCCGTGGGCAAATGCGCATTTTAAGTCTTTCGTCTCATCGAGCGTTGGATTTTCCACAACACCACATGCGGAGGTCATGTTGGAAATACGGTCGATCAGGATCAGTTCTCCCAATGTCTTATGCTTTGCAAAAGCATCAATGACGATCTCTTCCTGCAATACCAGATCGCAGACCGCAATCTCGTTCTTGCGCAGGCGGCCAACCGGAATAAATTCACCGGTGTTGACATCAATCTTGTACTGGATATTCTTTAAGATACCCGGAATCGTACGTGTACCGAGTTTTACGAGATAATCTTTGCCGACGGTCAGTTCCTCATCGTCCATCCAGAGGATTGTTGCGGTAAATTTCTTGCTGACCGGAAGCTTCGTATCTTTTGCGAGAACACATCCGCGGGATACATCCACTTCCTTGTCAAGCTGGATGGTAACTGGACGGCCTGCATCTGCAGTCTGTGCATCTTTATCTCCGACTAAAATGCTCTTTACTTTTGCATGCTCATTGCTTGGCAAAGTCACGATTGTATCACCGACCGATACAGCGCCACTCTCGATCTGTCCCTGGAAACCACGGAACGTGTGATCCGGACGGCAGACACGCTGTACCGGCATATAGAAGCCTTCTTCCTGCTTCTTTTCGCTCACATCGATATTCTCTAAGTAAGCAAGCAGTGGCTCCTGCGTGTACCATGGCATATTGTCGGAATGGGTGGTGACATTGTCACCCTCGGTTGCAGATACCGGAATGATCTTGACACTTGCTAAATGCAGTTCCTTGGAAAGTTCCTGAATCTGGTCAACGATCTCCTTGAAACGCTCCTCGCTGTAATCGACAAGATCCATCTTATTTACAGCAAATACAAAATAACGGATTCCCATCAGTGCACAGATTCTGGCATGTCTTCTGGTCTGTACGAGCACGCCCTGCTTTGCATCCACAAGGATAACGGCAAGGTCTGCAAAGGATGCACCGACTGCCATGTTTCTTGTGTACTCCTCATGTCCCGGAGTATCTGCCACGATAAAGCTTCTCTTTTCGGTTGTAAAGTAACGGTATGCCACATCAATGGTGATACCCTGTTCACGCTCTGCCATCAGTCCGTCCAAAAGGAGGGAGTAATCGATTGCGCCGCCGCGGCTTCCTACTTTGGAATCCAGCTCCAACGCTTTCTCCTGATCTGCGTAAAGCAGTTTGGAATCGTATAAAATATGTCCGATCAGTGTGGACTTTCCATCGTCTACACTACCGCAGGTAATAAATTTCAATAATCCGCTCATTTTAGAAATAACCCTCCCTCTTTCTTCGTTCCATGCTGCCGGCTGCCTCGTTGTCAATGACACGGGTGGTCCGCTCAGACTCTACAGCACTCAAGGTCTCGTCAATAATCTCATCTAATGTGGTCGCGTTGGATTCGATTCCACCGGTCAGTGGATAGCATCCCAAAGTACGGAAACGCACATTCTTGTATTCAATTTTCTCACCCGGACGAAGTTTCAGACGATCATCATCCACCATGATAATCTGTCCGTCACGCTCAATCACCGGACGCTTTGCTGCAAAATACAGCGGCACGATATCGATGTTTTCTCTCTTTATGTACTCCCAGATATCCGTCTCCGTCCAGTTGGAAATCGGGAACACACGAATACTCTCACCCTTGTTGATCTTGGAGTTATAAAGTTTCCACATCTCCGGTCTCTGGTTCTTCGGGTCCCATGCATGATTCTCATTACGGAAAGAGAAAATTCTCTCTTTTGCACGGGATTTTTCCTCATCACGACGTCCGCCGCCGAATGCTGCAGTAAATCCGTATTTATTCAACGCCTGTTTTAATGCCTGTGTCTTCATGATGTCGGTGTACTGGCTGCCGTAATCAAACGGATTGATGCCACGTTTTACACCGTCCTCGTTGATATACTCGATCATGTTAATCCCAAGTTTCTTTGCCGTCTCATCACGGAACTGAATCATTTCCTTGAATTTCCATGTCGTGTTCACATGTAAAAATGGGAATGGCGGCTTCTCCGGATAAAATGCTTTCATGGCAAGATGAAGCATTACCGAACTGTCCTTTCCTATGGAATAAAGCATTACTGGTTTTTCACACTCTGCCGCTACCTCACGGATAATGTAGATTGCTTCCGCTTCGAGTGCATCAAGATGAGATAATTGACTCATGATCTTCCTCCTTAATATTTATTCGAATCCTTTTTATTCACAACAATTGTTTCTATTGTACCATCCGTTTTTTTAATTCGCCAGTGTAACAGATCTCCTTCCGTATGAACGGTCATCTGGCTTCCCATGCCGCCGATGTCGGCACCCAGGTAATAGGAAATTGCCTCAAACGGACACTCCTTGATACAGGAGGCGCATCCCCAGCAGTCCTTCGGATACCGGATCACGGCTTTTTTGTCTTCGCCGCGCACGATCAGGCTTCCCGGACAGACATCCAGACATTTTCCACATGCCCTGCATTTCATGGAATCAATCGCGATGCTCATAGGTTTCTCCTCCTTTCACCAGATCTCTGCGGATCATCGTAATCTGGTCCCCGTTCTTTTTCGAGTTTACATAGCAGAGCCATGCATCTCTCTTCTCCGGATAATCCAGATTCTCCGCGAAACTGTGCCAGCGTGTCTCCTTGCGTGCACGCAGATGTGCGATCACAGTCAAGCACACAGTCAGGCGTTCTTTCAGCTCATAGATAAACATCAGTTCATGCATATCGGCTGCCGCAAGTCCTTTTGCAAGGATCTGCAGTTTCTTTATTTTTTCTTCCGCCATGCCAAGCTGCTTTTCGTTGAACTGGTAATGGGTTCCGATTCCGCCTGCATACTGGTCCATGACTTTCTGCATGGCTTCCTCGAGTTCCTCAACGGTAAATGCCGGGTCCTGCTTTGTGAGAAATGCATCATACTCGGCAATTTTGTTGTCAAGAACCATCTCCTCATCGGAAGCTGTCGTATCTGCCACCTGTTCTTCGTTTAATTTCTGCACGATGGAATGGGCTGCGATCTCGCCCTCCACCAGTGCGCCGGTTACATATTTCTGTGGACAGCCGCCTGCCACATCTCCGGCAGCATAGAGTCCGTGGATCGTTGTCTCTCGTTCGGTGTCTACCCAGTAACCGCTGGCGGTATGACCACCTACGATGTACGGCTCAGTTCCCTCGATTTCCACGTTCTGTTCGCTTGGATTTTTCCCGGATTCCACCCACTTGAGTGTCTGTCCCGGCGCCATGTTTAAGTATGCTTTTAAGAGCGATTCATCCTGTTCTGCGGAGATGCCTTCGGTGCGAAGATAACATGGTCCGCGTCCCTGTACATTTTCTTCAACAGTTCCGTACACACGCTGGGAAGTAGTCAGACCGTATTTTGTCTCATACACTTCTCCGTGTGCGTTGATCTGCTTTGCTCCGACACCCTGTGCAATCGTTCCGGTCGGAGCGATCGTATCTTTACAGCGCAGGGCGATAAAGCGCATCTCAAATGTGGTCATCTCGGCTCCGGCTTCAATTCCCATGGCATATCCGGCACCGGTGTTAAACGGCGGATACCACATTTTATGACGGGAAAAACCCGGATTGTTCGGGCGGTAAAGTCCTGCGGCTCCTCCGGTTGCGATCAGCACTTTTTTTGCGCGGATCTCGTAGGCCGTACCGTCTGCAATGGAAAAACCGACGGCTCCTTCGATCTTATGATTGTTTACCAGATAATCGGTGATGTTTAACTGGTTGATGACGGTCACATCGTCTAATTTGCTGACAGCATCTGCAAGAAGCGGCTTGAAGTTTTCGCCGTTGATCTTGATATTGCGGTTTCCTCTTGCCACATACTCGCCGTTTTCGTCTTTTAAGATGACCAGACCAAGCTGTTCCATTTTGGCGGTCACACGGTTGAGTCCTTCGGACATGGTCAAAAGCAGATCCGGCCGGACGATGCCGTCGGCATCTTTTGTGGCGTAGTCCACGTAATCCTGCGGAACATGACCTTTGGTGATATAGGCATTGAGCGCGTTGACTCCGGCTGCCAGACAGCCGCTGCGCTTGATGTTGGCTTTTTCTGCTATGATTATGGAATAATCGGATTGTTCACGGATGGTCATTGCCGCGTAGCAGCCTGCTGTGCCGCCGCCGATGATGAGGACATCCGTATGGAGTATTTTTTTTCCCTCGATTTTCATAAGTAATCCTTCCTTGTGATTAAATGTAGAAGACCTCGCCTTCCTGCATCTCTCTATTTTCTACGAGATAGGTCTGGTTTTCATCAAATATGTAAAGCCGGTAGATTAAGACATACACTTTTTCACCGATCTCTACCGGATCTTTTTCAAGTGAGCGCTCGGTGACGATCGGGATACCTCCCACATCAACGACAACATCCAGATGATTTCCTCGGAATATCACATCTTTTACGATTCCACGCTCGGCGGCACTCATGTGCTGCGGTGGCTCGCTTCTGGACATGCGGACAAATTCTGGACGGATAACTGCGTGGGTTGCGCCCTCGACCGGATCAAATCCAAGCAGACGCTCATAATGCTCTACGATCGAGGAACGGCCGATAAACTGTGCCACGAACGGGGTGTCCGGTGATTTATAAATTTCCATCGGCGTTCCCATCTGCTCGATATGTCCATGGTTTGTGATGATAATCTCATCGGCCACCTCGACGGCTTCATCCTGATCATGGGTGACAAAAATGCTTGTAATGCCAAGCTTTACAACCATCTCGCGAAGCCAGTTGCGAAGTTCGGTGCGGACTTTTGCATCGATTGCCGCAAACGGCTCATCGAGAAGAAGTACCTGCGGATTCGGTGCCAATGCGCGGGCAAATGCCACTCGCTGACGCTGCCCGCCGGACAACTGGTTCGGATAACGCTTTTCCATTCCGCTTAATCCGGTCAGTTCCAACAGTTCGGTCACGCGCTTTTTGATCTCTTTTTTCGGCACCTTGGCAAGTTCGAGACCAAAAGCTACGTTGTCGTAGACGGTCATATAACGAAACAATGCATAGTTCTGAAATACAAAACCGATGCCTCGTTTTGCCGCCGGCACATCGTTGACACGCTGCCCGTCAATATAGATATCGCCGCTGTTTGGTGTCTCAAGCCCTGCAATCATGCGAAGCAGAGTGGTCTTTCCGCTTCCGGAAGGTCCAAGCAGTGCGACTAATTTTCCTTTTTCAATGCCAAAGCTGACATGGTCGGAAGCCCGGAAGTTTCCGTAATTTTTACAAATATCTTTCATTTCCACGTACATAGCCTGACTCCTTACTGTATGCCTTTACTGTTTTTGCTTCTGTATTCAAAAATGTTTCTGAGTATCAGCACGATCACCGCAATAATGACCAGAATGGAAGATACCGCAAATGCGGAGGTGATGGAAGTATCCGTCCCCGACATATATAAGGCATCAATCTCCAGCGGCAGGGTAAATGTCTGCCCTCTGGTCTTTGAGAGTGCATTGACTGCTCCAAACTCGCCTAACGCACGCGCCGTACATAAAATGATACCATAGATCAGTCCCCATTTCATCTGGGGAAGGGTAATTTTCCGGAAAATCGTAAATCCCCCGGCTCCCATCAATGCTGCAGCCTCTTCCTCGTCTTTGCCCTGTGCATTTAAGATCGGGATGATCTCACGCGATA
>ULOU01052044.1_pt1 | contig 10296 bp, 8 predicted proteins | sample 1952821 | NCBI WGS metagenome assembly ULOU01 (sample SAMEA4835610, study PRJEB28245) | human gut metagenome | biome: gut microbiome; material: fecal sample | place: Denmark | collected 2008 | reverse complement strand
ACAAATACACCTGTATGGACTTTAACAGCCAGAATGGAAAACTGTGTTTAAGCAAAGGGCAGCTTACAACCTGTGTTCTCGTTGGCGGTGCAGGGTATTTTGGGGCATCTGCCGATAGAGGAAAAGAAAACTTTAAAGAAACAGCAACAAGATTTCCGCTTGTAGCTCTTTATGTGATTACAGGCAGCGAACTTGTTGAAAAAGGGTTCAGGAAAATTCTTTATAAAATGGGTAAATGCAAAGATTTAATCGGAAAAGATAAAAATATTCCAAAGTTTGATGATTTAGGTGTTCTTGCCGAAAAACTTGCAAAAGAAAGGAAATCAACTGTAGAAAAAGAGTATAAATCTCTTGTTAAGCAAAAAGTTTTAATTTCTGGACTTCCTTATGTATTTTCAATTGGGGTAATGGGCTTCTTTGTTGCAGGCATGACAAACTATTTTACTAAAAAAAGATATGAAAATGCAAAACAAAAAACAGCCGGTGTTTAGCCGGCTGTAATATTTTAGTAATTATTAGCTTTTTCAAAGAAATAGCTTTGCGGATGTTTACAGACCGGGCAGGTGTCTATTGCCTTTTCTCCAATGTATGAAAATCCGCAGTTTGCACATTCCCAAACTATAGGTTCAGGTTTCTGGAACACTTCTTCATTTTTTATATTTTCCCATAGCTTTTTGTATCTTTCTTCGTGTTCTTTTTCTATTTTAGCAACATTTTCAAAAAGAAGTGCTATGTCATCAAACCCTTCTTCTCTGGCTTCTTTTGCAAATCTTGCATACATATCTGTCCATTCATAGTTTTCACCTTGGGCTGCGTCTTCAAGGTTATCAAGGGTATTTCCGATTGAACCGCCGTGTAATAATTTAAACCAGATTTTTGCGTGTTCTTTTTCATTGTTAGCAGTTTCTTCAAAAATCTTGCTTATCTGTACATAACCATCTTTTTTTGCCTGTGAAGCGTAGTATGTGTACTTGTTTCTTGCCTGTGATTCTCCGGCAAAAGCTTCCATAAGGTTAGCTTCAGTTTTTGAACCTTTTAATTCCATATAAATCTCCTTTCATCTTCTCTTTGTAAATATAACGAAGTTTTATTCAATTAAAATCCTCTATTTATGGTAGAATTACTATGTGGATAAATATTTTAAGTCAGAAAGTTGTTTTAAGGGAGTGCTGATTGCGATATTTGCAGTAAGTATTGTTTTTCAAACTTTTCTGTTTGTCAAAAATCCGTCTTTCTGGCATGACGAAGCTGCGCTTGCTCTTAATATTACAAGCAGGAGCTTTGCCGGACTTCTGGACGGGCTTGATAATCTGCAGGTGGCACCTCCTGGGTTTTTGTTTCTTTCAAAATTAATGCTTGTTCTATTTAACCCTAAAACTGATTACTGGAGAGATTTTTGTCTTAGAGTAATTCCATTCCTGAGCGGTATTCTGTCTATTGCAGCTTTTTATTATCTTTCAACTCAGGTATTTAGGAATAGATTGCAAATTTTGATTTCAAACCTTCTTTTTGCGTTAAATCCCTGTGCAATACTTTATGCATCTCAATATAAGCAGTATTCAACCGAGCTTTTTGTTTCGGTAATTTTACTCTCTATATTTTACAATATTATTAATGGTAATTTTAAAAAATATTACTATTTAATTTTGGTATTGGCGCCGTTTTTTTCTTACTCATCTATATTTATATTAATAACCGGCTGTATCTTATCTTTCAGAAAGCGGGTTTGTATTCCTGTAATTGCGGGGCTGGTGTTTTTGTATATAATAAATCTCCGCTGTGTTTTTAATATCAATTATTCCGGAATGAATGATTTTTACTCGGATTTTTATTCTTTTGTATCGTTTTTGACTCCGGTAAGACTATTAATACGTTTTAGCGAATTATTTATTTCATATAAGATTAAGGTTTTGAATTTATTATGCGGTGCATTTGGAGCTTTATTAGTATTAACATATGTTTTTGCTAAACGTATTCAACTTCGAGAAAAACTCTTGTTTATAGGGCCCATTATTGCAGTTATTCTTGCATCATCTCTTCACAAATATCCGGTACAGGCACGCTTAATTTTATTTTTGCTTCCAAATTTTGTTATATTAGCTGTTTCCTGTTCTTCAAAAATTATCAGAGCAATGTGCGTAATTATATTATTATATTCATTAACAAGCTATACAATTTATGCTGACTGGCTCTCTTATTCTTATGCCCGTGATATAGTGAAAACAATAAAATCAAGTATAAAACCTGAGGATAAGATAGTAATTGACAGGGGCGGTTATGAATATAGATATTATTTGCAAAATAGCGGTATAAAAAACAAGGTTCTTACAGTGCCGGAATTTTGTTATTCTGATACTCAGGTTTGTAAAGATTTCATAAATAATCTTCCTGCAGGCGGTTATTATTTCTTAACGACCGGTTACGGTGCAGACAGGCTTTCTGGAGCAGAAGGCTTGAATGTTGGATATGAACCGGAGCAAATAAAAGCTGTTTTTATTAATAAGTAGTCGTGCTAAAATATTGTTATGGATTTATTTACGCAACTGGAAGAAGTTAATAAGCAAACGCCTCTGGCTGAAATTTTGCGGCCGAAAACTCTTGATGAATTTTTAGGTCAGTCAAATGTTGTTGCTCCAAATTCTCCGCTGTTAAATCTTTTGAAAACTCAAAGGTTATTTTCTCTGATACTCTGGGGTACACCGGGGTGCGGCAAAACAACTCTTGCACGGCTTATTGCAACTAAGGTCAACGCTCAATTCATTGAACTGTCTGCCGTGACATCAGGTATAAAAGAAATTAAAGAAACCGTTGAACAGGCAAGACAGGCTCTTCGTTCAGGGCAAAAAACAATTCTATTCATAGATGAAATTCATAGATATTCTAAAACACAGCAGGATGCTCTGCTTCCGCATGTTGAGAATGGCACTATTTTCCTTATTGGTTCTACTACCGAGAATCCGTCTTTTCAGGTTGTACCTGCTCTTCTATCAAGAGTTCAGGTAATAAGACTTAATCCTATTAATGATATCAGTATGGGAAAAATTGTTAATAGAGGGTTTGAGTATTTGGAAAAGAATTACCAGCCTATTCAGTATGATGAAGAGGTTACGAAGTTTATTGTAAATAATGCCAGAGGTGATGCCAGATGTGCTTTAAATCTTGTGGAAAATTCTTATTTTGCCAGCAATTTTTCAAATGATACAAGGCTTTTGTCTGTAGAAATTCTGGAAAGTATTACTCAGAAACGTAATACTAGATATTCGACACAGGAGCATTATGATTGTGCATCTGCATTTCAGAAAAGTCTTAGAGGTTCAGATGCTGACGCAGCAATATATTATCTGGCCAAAATGATAGAAGCCGGTGAAGATCCAAGATTTATTGCACGCAGGCTTATTGTATGCGCTGCAGAAGACGTAGGTATTGCCGATCCGAATGCTATGAATATTGCTGTTAATGCATATAGAGCTGTTGAGATTATTGGGCTCCCGGAAGGTAGAATCCCCCTTGCTAATGCGGTTGTGTATGTTGCAAAAGCACCAAAATCTAATAAAGCTTGTATTGCAATAGATAAAGCTCTTATGGATATAGAGAGAGGTAATGACTTCCCTCCTCCAATGCATTTAAGAGATGCACATTATAAAGATGCAAAAAAATACGGGTTTGGAGAAGGTTATATTTATACACATGACGCGCCGGACGTTGAACAGCAGTTTATGCCTGACGAACTTGCCGGTAAGAAGTATTTAGAGGAGTAATTCGTGAACCCTTTCGGAAAGAAATACGGCATTACTGTTATTATAGTATTTGGAATTATACTCCGCTTATTTGCGTATTTTAGGGGAATTTCTTTCTGGGGGGATGAAGCTGCTCTTGCTTTGAATGTTTTAGAACATTCTTATTCAGGTTTGTTTAAAGGACTGGATTACCTGCAGGTTGCTCCACCGATGTTTCTTGTAATGTCAAAAATTCTGATTATAGATAATCTGCGTGACTTTACACTGCGACTGATACCTCTGGTCTCAGGAATAGCAGCTATTCCGCTCTTTTATAAATTCGTATCAATGTTGTCAAAAAACAGAGTAGTAATTACTGTCAGTACTTTTCTGTTTTCATTTAATATGACAGCAATTCTGTATTGTGCGCAGTTTAAGCAGTATTCTTTAGAATTATTTACATCTGTCCTGCTTCTTATTATATTTTATAAGCTGATTTTTGAAAAAGAATTTAAATGGCACTATTCATTGTTAATTGCAATTGCACCGTGGTTTTCGCTTTCATCATTGTTTATAATCGGCAGTTACTTTTTGGTAATGCTTATCAAAAATCCCGGGGCTGTTCTAAAAACTTATATACCTTTTTTTATAAGCTTTCTTCTGTTTTACTTCTTATCTTTGAGGTATGTTTCAAGCTGTAATTATGACGGTATGTATAACTGGTGGCAGAATGGATACGGATTTGCTGACCTGAGGCATCCATTAAGAATAGTGTTACGTTTTGGAGAGCTTTTTAGTTTTGATAAGCTTAAGGCTCTTTTCTGCGGGGCTGTAATGCTTGTACCAGCATTTATATCTCTTATTTCAAATAAAAAGCAGCGTGTGTTTTTAGGGCTTCCAATTCTGCTGACATTTGCAGTATCAGCACTAAGACTCTATCCGATAGAAGCAAGATTAATCTTATTCCTTCTACCGCTTTTTGTCGTAATTATAGCAGAATACAACTGGAAATTTAAAAATGTATGTTTGATGTCTGTATGTATTATAAGTTTTATTACTTCTATATTTTATACAATTAATCCTTATAAATTTTATACTTCAGCAAGAGAAGCTGTACAAATTGTTGAAAATCATATTAAAGACGGTGAAAAGATTGTATTAGATAGTTCTTATCATAGATATTATTACTATTTACATCAAAAAAATAATGTTATTATCCTAAAAGATGGATGTGAACCTTATTTAGAGGAGTGTAACAATAAGATTGAAGAGTTGCCTGCCGGAAGATATTATTTTATCTTGAAAGAAGATCCGAAAAACTTATTTACTTCGAAAGTTAAAGTACTGGATAAATACAACCTTCATTCAACTGTTATCTATTTTGAGAAATAAATAAGGCGCTTTGCTTTCAAGCAAAGCGCCTTATTAAAAATCATCATTAGCTTATTTTGCTAATTTTTTGATAGCAAGAACAAGTCTTGATTTCTTTCTTGCAGCAGTATTTTTGTGTAAAATACCTTTAGAAACAGCTTTGTCGCATAATTGATATGCTTTAGAAATAGCTGCATTTAAAGCTTCTTTATCATCACCTTCTGCTAAAGCAAGAGCTTTTTTCAAAGCTGTTTTGATAGAAGTTTTAAAAGCTGCATTTCTTTGTCTGTTTGCTTCTGCAATAAGAACTCTTTTTTTTGCTGACTTAATATTTGCCATTTTATATTTCCTTTCACTTATAACAGAAATTAAGGTTAATGACTCCTTAATAACTGTCTGTCACTAGAGGATAGTGAGTATAATTATTCTACTAATAACAAAAATAAAAGTAAAGATTTTATTATGATTTTTTAATTTCTGTTAAGGTTGGATCTAATAATCTTCTGCCAATATTATCAAAGTTTATTGAAAATAAAGTCTTGTTTCCATACTTAATCATTTTTTCAACGACTCCGCTTCCGTATTTTGCGTGAGTAACAGTATCGCCCTGCTGTATAGGATCGCTCATTACTAAGTCTTCCTGCGGGATATCAGCATCATATACAGGTACAATAGGTGTTGAAGAACTTCTTGTTTCTAAGATTTCATCATCACTGTCATCTTTTAATTCTAGCTGTTCCTGAGGTTCTTCCAAAATACCGTCGTTTTCATCAGACTCGGATAATTCTTCCAACACAGCATCACTGTCAGAAACTTCTTCAAGCAAATTACCGTCGTCATTATTGAGTTCATCTATAAAATCCAGGTCAGAATCTGATATATCATCGTCTTTTCTGGTCGTAAAAACTTTGTCTACGTCTTTGACAATCTGCTCATCAATGTTTTCCGGAAGTTCGTCCTCTGTATCTTCTTCCATATCTATAACAATATCATTTTCATCTGCTTCGTCAGGGTTAAGTTCGACAATATCTTCAAGCTCATAATTGTTTTCTGCAATAGGAAGTACATCAACATCGTTATCATTAACGGTCAATTCTTCTGTTTCTTCTTCTGCATCCAGCATTTGAGTTGAATCTATATCCAAATCAAAACCTTCCGGCATTTCAATTTCTTCTTCGGCCTCTTGTTCAACAAGAGGTTCTTGTTGTTCAAATTCTTCATTAATAGAGAGTTCTTCAAAATCATTCTCATCAGTTTCCGGAATATAATCTTCAATCTCTTCTATATTTTCCTGAACTGTATCAAAAGATTCTGTAATCGGAATTTCATCATATTCTTCTTGAGGTTCTTGTTCTTCTTGCTCTTCAAGAATTGTTTCATATTCTGCGTTGATGGTTAACTGCTCTTCTTGGTCTTCTTCAAGTTGCAAACTCTCCTCAGCCGGCTCTGCTATATTTTCTTCTTCTCCAAACATGTTTTCAGGAGGAGTTAAGTCTTTTGCGGCTTCTGTTATTACTGCTTCTGATTTTTCTTCTATGTTAGCAAGAATTTCTTCGTTAGTAATCTGCGGTTCTTCAATAATTTCAGGTTCATCTTCTTCGCTGATTTCTTCCAGCTCAGAATCGTCTTCCTGAACAATCTCTTCTTCTTCTTCTTCCGGTTCTTCAATAGGAAGCTCTTCTTGCACTTCTTCCGGCTCAGAAACCGGTATTTCTTTTTCTTCTTCTTCAAAGGTTTCCGGCTGAGATGGAATAACTTCGTTAATCACTTTCAGTGTTGATACAAGAGGTATGTAGTTTACAGCTTCTCCGGTGATGAGATATGTCTGTTTTGGCATAGCTTTTAAGAACGAGCTGTAAATACTGAAGATTTCGTTATTTGTGAAAGATGGTGAAATTATAAAATTATCAAACAAGTTTTTTATATCATTCAGATATTTAAAACGGGAATGAGTTATAAAGGTGGTCGGAATATTTTCAGATGACAAAATATTTTTCAAATTCTTTTTGCTAATGACATTTGAAAGCTCAAGTATAACCTGAGTATTTGGTTTTTGTTGAAGTTTTTCGTACAAAAATGCAAGGTATCTGTTCTGGAATGCAGTATCCAGTTTGGATAAGTCAATAATTGCACATTTAGAATTAAGTATAGCATCGATTTTGTCGACTTCCTGTTTATTTGCCGCAAAATATCCCAGCTTGTCAAACTTTGCAAGTTTATTTTTTAATACAAGCAGCTTGAAAACATGAGATTTGTCGACCATATCATCAACAATTGATTTAAGAGCACCAAATGGCACGAATGGAACTGTTTGTGAATAATCAGATAAATCTTTGAAGATTTCAATAATCATAGATTTACTGTCTGCTGTTGCATCATTTAAACAATCCTGATACATAAAAGCTAGTGATGCGGTATCCAGCGGCAGTTTAAAATCAACTCCGGCAGTAATTTTTTTTGCATCAATCACTCCGAGAGTATCAATGATAAGTACGTTTTTATCTAAATTATTAAACTGTTTAACAAGATTTCTGGCAATAATATTATTTTCTTGTTTATCATCAATACTTGCAAGCATTTTTTTGTCAAAAGAAGAAGCATCAATTATAATGCTTACGCCCTTTCCTAATGTTTCTCCGGCAATAACAGGCGTTTTTGCATTAATTGAATTATTTAGAATATCAAAGGTAAATTCTTTTATTTCAGACTCTTTGGAAGGCAGAGTTTTGTCATACGGCTGTAAAGAGCCATCATACAAAAACAAAATTTTAGCATACGCTATTGAATTTTCGCCAGAGCGTTTTAATTGTGTAACCTGCGCAATGTAGCGCTTTTCAATACCGTCTATTTGAATAAATGACGAAAGGTACACGCTATTGTCTGCTTCAAATTTTACAAAACCATCTCTTACTTCTAAAATCTTCATCGTCTAAATTTTACCATGAACATGCTATTTTCAATAACTTTTTTACAATTTGATACCTTATTTTATTTGTGTTTTAATTTAAATATGAGAGAATTTGATTTAAAAAATAATATTAGAGCTTGTGTAAGGGAGAATAAAAACACTCCGAGAGTAGCGTTAACACTTAATTTTTCGATATCTGTGCCTGAAAAATATTCAGGTGAATATTCCTTAATGAATCGGTTACTTTTGAAGGGTACTGAAAAATATTCATCCGAAGAATTATCTACAATTCTTGATGAAAATGCAATTGATTTCAGTACGGAAATGAAATCGGATTATTTAAGATTTAGATTTGTTTGCCTTAATGAAGATTTTGAAAAAGCTTTATCTATTCTGAAAGAAGTTATTTTACACTCAACTTTTGAAGAGTTTGATAAAGAGAAAACCAAGCTGAAAGGCGAACTTACTGCAGAACTTGACTCTGCAAAGGTAAAAGTTTCTGATTTGTTTACAAAAACTATTTACAAAAATCATTTTTATGGAAATAGCTATACTAAAATTCTTGAAGAAATTGATAATGTTACAAAAGAAGATGTTATTGCTTCTTACCGCGAAATTTTAAATAACAGTCAAAAAACAGCTGCAATCGCAGGTGATGTTGATTTTGACTTGATAGATAAATATTTGGGACAAGATATTCCAGAAGCGAAGGAGGCTGTTTCATTAATACCAATCCCGCAGCCTTTAGAACAGGAGTACACAGAAATCATTAAAGAAGATGCAAATCAGGCACAAATCCTGCAAGGCTGGCGTGTTCCAACGATTGGAGATGATGAGTATCCGGTAATAATGCTTTTAAATATAATTCTGGGTGCGAGCGGTCTTTCGTCTAGATTATTTCTTGAACTTAGAGAGAAAAAAGGTCTTGCATATACTGTAAGAACAGCTTATGAAACACATAAAAAATCGGCTGTTTTTAGTATTTATATAGGAACAGAACCTTCAAATATTCAAACCTCTATTGATGGGTTTAAGGAAGAAATTGAAAAAATTAAAACAATTCCTGTAAGTGAAGAAGAGCTCAAAAATTCTGTCAACAATTTGATTGGTAAACAGCAGTATGTTACGGAAACAAACGGGCAGCAGGCAAATATGATGGCTTATTATTCAATTATGGGTAAGCCTTTTGACTATCAAGCAGAAATTATTGAAAAACTTCATAAAGTTACTCCAAAAGATTTGCTGGATTGCGCCAATAAATACTTCACAGATGATTATATTCTTTCGGTTATTAAACCGTAGGAGGGGATATGAAAATTGCCGGAAACCTCATTAATCCATCAGTGCTTATAATCGGCTGCTTCCACGGAGATGAACCGCAGGGAGAATATTTAATTGAAAGATATCTGGATAAAAAGCCGGATACAAATATAGTTTTTATTCCGTGTCTTAACAAATATGGTACAAAAAACGGTATAAGAACAAATGAAAATGGTGTTGATTTAAATAGAAATTTCCCGACACAAAACTGGGAAAAAACAGAAAAGAACGAATTCTTTGGCGGGGAAGAACCCGCAAGTGAAATTGAAACACGTTTTGTTATGGAAACTGTTGAGAAATATAAGCCGCGGCTAATATTAACACTTCATGCACCATATAAAATTGTAAATTATGATGGTGATGCTCTTGTAGCGGCAAATGCGATTTCTAAAATAATCGGCTATCCTGTAGAAGAGTCAATCGGTTATCCGACACCCGGCAGTTTTGGAACCTGGGCCGGAGTCGAAAAAGGTATTCCGACTATTACGCTTGAACTTGATGAAGAGGTTGAGGTACAATTACTCCAAGAACCTGTTTTTAAAATTTTTGAAATGCTGGAAAAATATTAAGGAATAAGAATGGAAGATATAAAAAAGATTGTAGAAGAGTGTGAGCTAAAGCATATTGCGATTATAATGGACGGAAACAGAAGATGGGCTAAAGAAAGAAATCTCCCGTCAGCTTTAGGCCATAAAAAAGGTGTGGATGCTTTGAAAGCAGCGATGCGTGCCTGTGATGACTTTGGGGTAAAATACCTTACTGTTTATGCTTTTTCAACTGAAAACTGGAACCGAAAGCCAGAAGAAGTTAACTTTCTTATGGACTTACTCGCACAAACTCTTAAAAATGAACTAAAAGAAATGAATGAAAATAATGTTGTAATATCTTTTATCGGCGATACTACAAAATTAAGTTCAAAACTCCAGGAAATTCTAAGAAATTCTGTTGAAACAACAAAAAATAATACCGGCGTAAATCTAC
>ULOU01027602.1_pt1 | contig 10302 bp, 5 predicted proteins | sample 1952821 | NCBI WGS metagenome assembly ULOU01 (sample SAMEA4835610, study PRJEB28245) | human gut metagenome | biome: gut microbiome; material: fecal sample | place: Denmark | collected 2008 | reverse complement strand
TGTAACAAACGAAGGTATACTTACTCTAACAGGCGGTTCTTTAACTCATCAGGTAATTGGAACAGGTTCACTTGGTATTGCCGGCAATGTTACCAATAATGATATTATTTCTCAAAATGTTATAATTAAAGATTCCGGAAATCTTACTAATAACAATAATATTAGTAATGTTATCAACTACGGTGTTTTAACATCTAAGGGTGAATACCTGACAGGTACAATTGAGAATAATAAAACCTTAAATCTTTCAGGTTCAATTGGTAAAACCGTATCAGGCAACGGAACAACTTATGTTGCAAACTCTTTGACTTTTAAAGACGGTGCAGATATCGTAAGTACTTTGAATTTATCAAATGGAGCAGTATTATCGACTTCCGGAAATGCTGACAGCAGCTATGCAATTGGAACTTTAACCGGAAACGGAGAGGTAAATGTAACTACAGGCAGTTTGCAGATAGACAATAATGCTGCACTTAACAATCTTTCTAATGACGGTAAAACCAATATTGGCGGAACTCTTACAGCGGCAAATAATATTACTAACACAAATGAGTTAACTGTTAATGGCAAACTATCTGCAAAAGATGTTACCAACAGCGGAACTCTGACTCTCAAAAACGGAGCAGAGCTGGAAGACATTGTTAACAGCGGTAATGCTTATATTACAGGTAAGACTTCCGCAGAAAATATTACAAATAATGAAGGAAATATTTTTAACGCAGAAGGCGATGTAAATGCTCAGAATATTACCAACAAAGGTGATATGGATATTTACGGTAATACAGAAACAGAACTTTTAATTACAAACAGCGGTTCTTTAGATGTAACCGGTTCTGTAACAGGTAAAGATTTTACAAATACAGGCAGTGCATCTGTCGGAGAAGAACTCACCTTAACTGGAAATTTAAATAACACAAATTCATTAACCGTTAATGGTTTGGCAAACCTACATGATGTTACCAACAGCGGAACTTTGACTCTTAAAGATGATGCGGATATTCATAATTTAACAAATGAAAATACTGTTTTAATATCAGGTAATGCTGATGCAAATAATATCATTAATAACAAACAGATGAGCGTTAACGGCAATCTTAGTGTTGCTGTTGATGTCAAAAATACTGATACATTAACTGTTAAAAAAGACTTGAATGTTGCCGGAAATATAACAACATCCAAAACGCTTGACGTTACAGGCTCTGTATCAGCAGCAAATTTAACCAATGAAGGAAGCGTTAGTGTTGGCGGAACATTAACCGCTTCCGGTGATGTTTCAAATACGAATACTATTACTGTTGTTGGAAAGGTAATTGTAGAGGATGTTACCAACAGCGGAATATTAACATTCGGTAACGGTGCAGAAATTAATGATTTTGTAAACAACGGCAGTGCATATATTACAGGCAGTACAATCGCTAATAATATTACAAACAACGAAGAAAAAATATTCAATATTACCGGTGATGTTATTGCTCAAAATATTAACAATAAAGGTGATATGGATATCACAGGAAATGCCGCAGCAGAAGTGTTGATTTTAAACAGCGCTGCTCTCGATGTGACAGGTACTTTAACAACTGTTGATTTTACAAATAATGGAATTGCAAATATTAGCGAAAATTTGATTTCAACAGGTATTCTGAACAACACTGATGTCCTGACCGTTGAAGGACAGGCAGGATTAAATGATGTTACTAACAGCGGAACTTTGACTCTGAAAAACGGAGCTGATATTCATGATTTAACAAATGATAATATCGTTAAAATAACAGGCAATGCAAATACAAATAATGTTGTTAACAATAAACAAATGACTGTTGAAGGCAGCCTCGCATCAACAGGTAATGTAATTAATAAAGATGAACTCACTGTTACTAATAATCTTACAACGGACGGGTCTATAACTAATACAAAAACTCTTAATGCAGGCGGAAGTGTTTCAACAATAGATTTAACAAATTCAGGAAATGCTGTTATTAATGGTTCATTAACCGCAGCGGGAAATATTTCTAATACCGATTCATTAACAGTAGTAGGACATGTAGTTTCTAAGGATATTGAAAACAGCGGTATTATAACTTTCCAGAGCGGTGCTGATGTAAGTGATTTTACAAATAACGGAGAAGTCTACATTACAGGTATATTAAACGCAAATGATATAGTTAACAATGAAAATAAAATATTTGATATCACAGGTGATGTGAATGCTAAAAATGTTACAAACCATGGTGATATGGATATTAGCGGAAATCTTACTGTTGAAAATACTATAAACAATACTGGTGATTTAGATGTTATCGGAACTGCTTCAGCAAAGGAAATTATTAATACAGGAAACTTTAATGTAGGAGATGAAGCAAACGTAAATGTTACAGGTAATCTGATAACAACAGAAAATATAACGACTTCCGGTGTTCTTAATGTTGAAGGTGATGTAAACGCAAAAGATTTAACAAACAGCGGAACTCTGATTGCAGGTAATAATGCAGAGGTCAACGGTCTGGTAAACGAAGAAACAGGAACTATAAATATTGCTGGAAACCTTGACGTAACAGGCATAATAACTGATGATGGAAACTCAAATGGTTTAATCAATGATGGTACACTTAATGTTGGCGGCAATCTGACATCGGCATACAACATTATAAACACTAATGATATTTCTGTTGTCGGTCAGTTAATTTCACTTGGAGTAAATAACAGCGGAAATTTAACTGTACAAAATAATTCAGAAATTCAGAATTTTACAAATAGCGGAATTGCAAGTATTTCAGGGACTCTTACTTCTGCCGGCATAGTGGATAACTCTAATGAATTAACGGTTTTAGGTTATGCAGATTTGAATAGTGCTGTAAACAGCGGTACATTAACTCTTAATAACGGTGCAGAAATTACCAGTTTTACAAATACTAAAAACGCTGTAATTTACAATGGTTTGAATGCTGACTATATTAAAAACGAAGGAACTATAGCTCTTAGTAATGGTACAGACAGGGTTGGTGATATATTAAATAATTCCCAAATAAATATAACAAATTCAGCATTTACTCTTGATAATACAATTACTGGAACAGGTAATATTAATATAACAAATTCAAGCTTTACTACAAACGGTGAAATCAGTAACCAAAACATTACGGCAGATAGTTCAACAATGAATTTTGGAAACAATTCAAATGTATTAAATAACTCTGTATTAAATGTAACTAATGGAAGTACAATTAATACAAAAGACGGGGTCTATACAGATTATGTAATGGATGAACTTCATTCCTCCGCTGATTCCAGATATTCAATCGATGTTACACTAACAAAAGAAGAACAGAATGCTGATACTTTCACGCTTGAAAACGGAGGAAGCGGTACAATTTATATATCTTCAATAAATGTTAGTAACGAATGCGACATGAATGAAAAATACATTTTGCAAATAATAAAATCAGCAACTTCTGACGCACCTCAGCTTGATTATGATAATTCTAAAGTCTTAAATCAAGCAGAAGCAATTATGACTAGCGATATTATTCTCGCAAAAGAATTCGGTCTTGCCTCTACAACAACGAAAAATGATAGTTTAGAAATCCGTGGTCTTCAGGATACATTTGTTGCCTGGGCCGAGTACGAAACACCAATCTGGTCCGGTCTTACCGAACAAGAAGACAAAATATTTACTTTTGTAGATGATTCAACAACAATCTTGTCAAAAGATGTTTCTGAACTTAAAGGGATAAACCTTACTATAAACGGAGCAAACAATACTTTTGATGTAAATAACAAAGACTTCCTTTCATCTGTGAACGAAAATCAAAATGTAACTATTTCAAACATTAATATTACTAATAACAATGATGAGGCTACAGATAACAAAGGTATATTGAACCTTAATAATGTCAAAACCGATAAAGATATTATTAACAATAATGATTTGAACATGACTGGCGTAGTAGAGCTTGCCAATGTTACCAATAATTCAAAACTATCTTTTGACGGTTCTTTAATGACTGTTAAAGATTTTGAAAACAAGGCAGATATTGATATCAAAGGAAATACTGCAGCTGATAATATTACCAACAGTGGAAACATAAAGGCAGAAGGCGATATTGCAGTAAAAGAAACCGTAAAAAATGAAAAAGATGGTGAAATTACGGTAGACGGCTCCGTATATGCAGACAAAATTGATAACGACGGCAATATGCTGATTAACAATGATGTTAAGGTAACTACAATTTCTAATACCGGTACAGCAATAATCAAAGGCAATACAACAGTAAAAGAAATTACTAATACAGAAGGCAGTGCAGATATTACAGGTAACTTGATTGTTGAAAATATCTACAATGATGAAGTTATGACTGTTACCGGCGATATGGATACATCCAAAATAACTAACCTCGGCACAATAAATGTTAATGAATCAACATTTAACGTTAATGAGATTACGACAGAAGAACGCGGTACAATAAATCTTAAAGATACAGTATTCACCCCTGCTGTCCTTGTAGAAAATCAGGATATAATTGCCCAGGATAGTACAGTTAATCTCTATAATCCGTATGCAGCAGTAAATGACTCGCTAGTATTGAATCAGAGTACAATGAATATCGGTAACTTAACTACAAACCCTCTGCATTTTACTAAATTTGAATTAAATGACGGAAGTACAGTAAATATTAACTCTGCAGCAGTAGATTTTACAACAAATACAATGGGCCGTATTACAGCCGATGAATACGCTCAGGCAGGTGAAGGTACAGTCGTAAATCTCAATTCAATAAACGTATTAAATAATATTGCAAATAATATAACTATGGTTGAGATTCCGTTTGCTGACGAATCTTTCGCAGAAAATGTAAAATATCACGGTCAGAAAACAGTTTATACTCCTGTATATCAATTTGGTGCGAGCTACAATTACAGAGACGGCGATATGGTCTTTGTAAGAGGCGGGTACTTTAACCCTGATACAGGCAAGATAGAATACCCGTCAAATCCAAGCGATGCATTTAACCCTTCTGTTTTAGGCAGTGCAGTTGCGGCTCAGGCTGCTGCGGCATCACAGATGAACCAGACATTTAACTATGCTTTCCAGAATAGCGACAACTTTATGCTGATGCCAAAACATGTACGTATGGCAGAAATTAATAAAAATAAAGTTGCGATTGCCGGTATAAAAGATACTGGTGAAAATATTGAACTACAGGAACAGGTAAGTACCTGGTATAAACCATACGTAAGCTTTGAAAATATTCCTCTGAAAGACGGGCCAAAAGTTAATAGTATAACTTACGGTTCTCTGTTTGGTTTTGATACGCCAATCAAAGAATGGAAACACGGCTGGGCAAGAACATTCACAGGTTACGGCGGTTATAACGGAGCTAGTATTGATTATAAAAATATCGGTATAAGCCAAAACGGCGGTGTGCTCGGCGGTACTGTAACTTTATACAAAGGCAACTTCTTCAATGCAACAACACTAAGTGCAGGAGCAAATCTGTCTGATATTTCTACAATGTACGGTCACGAAGATGCTGTAATGCTTATGGCAGGCGTCGGAAATAAAACGGGTTACAATCTGGAATTTAAAGATGGAAAATTTATAATTCAACCGAACTTAATGCTGGCATACACATTTATAAATACCTTTGATTACAAAAATTCAGCCGGTGCAAAAATCGACTCTGATCCTCTGCACGCAATTCAGGTTGCGCCAGGTGTAAAATTTATTGCGAATACTAAAACCGGCTGGCAGCCATACATAGCTGCTAATGCAGTAATGAACTTTATGGATAAATCAAGGGTAATGGCAGACAATGTCAGACTTCCGGAAATGAGTATTAAACCATTTGTTCAATATGGTGTAGGTATTCAAAAAGTATTTAAGGATAACTTTATGGCATTTGGTTCTGCAATGCTTCAGAGCGGCGGCAGAAACGGTATAACTTTAAATCTCGGGTTAAGATGGGCTCTTGAATTTGGACACCACACAGATATGGTGCAGGCAGAACCTGCGGTCAAAAAATTTGAACTTCTTCCTGATATAGAAGATAAACCGGTATCTGCTCCAGAAAAAACTTATGATGTCGTTCAAAATGTTATTGAACTGGATACATCAAATGACGCTGCTGTAAATGTTCAAAATGTAATTAAGGAACAGCCGGACAATAAATCTGACGTTATTCAGCTAGAAGTAACTGAACCGCTTGATAAAGGACCGCTGGTTCTAAGGTCTGTTAAATACTAATATCTAATTGCTGTCTTTAAACAGTTATCAGACTTAGTTTCGAAGAATTTGTATGCTTTTTCAATCTCATCCAGCTGAAATGTATGAGTTATAAGAAAATCAGTATTGATAATACCTTTAGAAATCATCTCAACTAGTTTTTTACAATGAACAGCATCAACTCCACCTGTTTTGAAAGTCAAATTTTTGCCGTACATTTCAGGCAAAGGTAAAATCTGGTTTTCCTCATACATTGCAACTACTCCAACAATCGCATTAGGGCGTGCAATTTTCCAGGCAGTTTCAAAAGTGTTTTTTCCTCCGGCAGCCTCTATAACAGAATCTGCGCCTCTGTTTTCAGTAAGCTTTTTAATTTCTTTCTCTATATCACACTTTCTGGGGTTTAATACATAATCCGCAAGGCCTAATTTTAGGGCAAGATTAAGACGATAATCATCAATATCAATTGCAATAATTTTTCCTGCGTTGAAAGTCTTAGCACAAGCCATAGAACAAAGTCCGACAGGGCCTGCTCCTATAACAGCAACGCAGTCTCCCTGCTGTATTTCACACATCTCAGCTCCGAAGTATCCGCTTGAAAGAATATCTCCAACAAAAAGAGCGTTTTCATAAGTTACGTTATCAGGCAGTTTTGTAAGTCCTGTGTCAGCAAACGGAACCCTGACATATTCTGCCTGACATCCATCTATTTTGCACCCCAGCTCCCAGCCTCCGTTGACGCAGTTATTTATAAACCCTTTTTTGCAAAAATAGCATTCGCCGCAGAAAGTCTCACAATTTGCACTTACTCTGTCGCCGATTTTCAGATTTGTAATCCCGCTTCCAATCTCCACAACCTCTCCTACAAATTCGTGCCCGAGTACAATCCCATCTTTTGCCCGAGGTACAAAACCTTTAATTATATGCAGGTCACTTGTGCAAATTGATGATAAAGTTACCTTAACTATTGCATCTCTCGACGAAATTATTTCCGGCTTTTTGCGCTCAGTAAGGCTTATTGCGTGATTTTGATAAACTAATGCTTTCATACTTTTTATTATAAATGAACAATTCTGAAAAGAAATCGTTTATATGATATAATAGGTTAATTAGGAGGGAATTATGAAAAAAACGTTATTAACAGCTGTTGTATTGGGTTTGATAGCAGTAAGTGCACCATTATCAACTCAGGCAGTAACACAGGTATCTCACGATAGAGGATATATCTCTGTAAGCACATCTGCAAATACAGAAGTAGCACCGGATGTGGCAGAAATCTCTTTTGCAGTGCAGACATCTGATACAAAATCAATGCAAAAAGCTACACAATTAAATAAAGAAGCTTCTGACAGGGTTCTTTCAGTTTTGAGCTCAATGCTTAATTCTTCAAATGGGGACTATATTAAAACATCTGATTTCAGTGCTTCACCAATCTATACTTATTCGGGAAGCAAGAGAAATTTAGATAAATACGAAGTTTCTAACAGAGTAATTGTTCATACAAAATCTCTTGATAAAATAGGTGCAATGATAGATAAAGCGATAGAGGCAGGTGCTACAAATGTAGATAATCTTAACTTCTCTTTATCAACATATGATTCACAGTGCAACGACCTTTTGGGAATTGCTACTAAGAAAGCTCAATCAAGAGCCGGTCTGCTTGCTAAAAACCTTGCTACAACTCTTGACGGTGTACGAACTTTTGATGTAAGCTGCAATGCAAATAATTACAGCAGCCCTAGAATGTATATGGCAAAGAATATGCTTGCTTCTGTGGCAGATGAAGCTGCATCCGGCGGCACTCAAACTTCTATATCAGGCGGCGTAGTAAAAATTTATGCTAACGTAAATGCAAGTTTCTTTGTAAAATAGAACTGAAATATATAACTAAAGCGGGTAGTATATGCTATCCGCTTTTATGTTAAAATACTTTTATGAAAGATAAGAACAAGGTTATTAAAAGAATAGTAAACGCATTAAATGCAAATGATTATGACTCAGCTCGCAAAATAATTGAGAATGATTTAAAGCGTCTCGGGTGCAGTGATGAGTATTATTTTTACCTTGCACTAATAACAGAAAATCTTGAAAAGAAGCGAGAACTTTATACAAAGGCAATAGAGGTAAATCCGGACTTTTTGGATGCGTATATAAATAGAGGTCTTGTTAATAATGAACTGCAGGATTATGAAAACTCTCTGGCAGATTATGACAGGGCAATAGAATTAGATTCAAGGTGTGCACTTGCTTATAATAACCGCGGTTATACAAAGTATAAGATGAAAGATTATAAGGGAGCTCTTTCCGACTACAACCGCGCGATACTGTTAAATCCTAAATTCCAGATGGCGCTGGATAATAAAGCACAAATATTTCAGGATGTATGTATTAAGGATGACGAAGACTTTGTTGAAAAGTATTACTTGAGCCTTGGTATTGCTGATGTTAACTCCGGTGCATTTCCGGATGCAATAAGAAATCTTGATGAAGCTATCAGGTTTAACCCAAAGTCGGACATAGCTTATTTTTACAAAGGAATTGCCTGCCACAGTGTTGGTAAAGACGAAGAAGCGTATCAAAATTATACGAAGGCAATTGAACTGAATAAAAAAATGATTGATGCGTATTTTAATAGAGGGCAGCTGATTTTTAATACTAATCCGAAACTAGCGCTGGATGATTTTGTTTCAGCTGTAGCACTGGACCCGAAGTTTATAGATGCTTATTATTCTATTGCTGCAATCCAAAAAAATCTCGGACAGTATGAAGATGCTATAAAAAATCTGGATAAGATTATTGAACTTGAGCCTCACGCAGTTAATGCAAAAGCACTTAAAAAATTAATATTAACAAAGTATTTGAAAAATTAGCGCCAATATGGCTTAAAAAAAGTAATTTCTTGTAAGGTTTCGTCGTAATCGCCGTTAAACCTGATAGCTCTGTCATCAATGAAGGCGCTGGCAAAAGGGTTTTTAACATTTGTGATGTTTGATACGTACCTGTCAAGGTCGTTGTCTATAAGCCATTTAGCAGTGAGCTTGGTGTTTCTGACGGTAAAAATTTCAATTTTGTAGTTTTCAGCAAGCTTTGCTAAAAATTCATGAACGCCTTCTTTGGGCGGAGCAATCTCGTTTTCGTTGTAATTTCCGCAGTAAGTATTTAATACGCCGTCTAAATCAATAGCGATTGTTTTAATCATTTTTTCTCCTTTTAAAATTTATAAACAGCCCTACTATGAGTAATAGCTGAGTGATAGCTAGTACTATAATGCAGATAAGTAGTATTGATAATTTTGGCATTGTGAATCTTTCTCTGTATGTATTTAACACTATATTGAAATTATTAATTGATTGTTTTCTTCGCGTCAATCAAGAATTCTTCTTATTTACTAGTAGTAAAGTACTATTAGTTAATAGTTTACTCGCTTGTATCATTGTCGTCAAGTGTAAATAATAAAACTATGAAAGACAAGAGAAATACAAAGTTAGCATTAAATATAAAAGCTGAACGAATTAGAAAAGGGCTTACACAATTTATGCTTGCGGAGAAAATTAATGTAAGTGAAAGTACAATAAGTCTTATAGAAAGAGCTTTGCAAACTCCATCAGTTTTTGTTGTTTATGATATCGCAAATGTTTTAGAAATAGACATAAATGAATTGTTTAAAGGTATTTCTTCTGATAAATCTGTTTATGTATTTACGTTTGAAACTTATGTTGATTTTCCTCCTCCTTTTGGAGTATAAATGTATTATGAAGAAGTTTTTGGGAGTGAGTTTAATAGCAGCATTTTTATTGCCGCACTTGGCGTTTGCAGCAGATAACGGCGTTGTTACTCTGGATAAAACAAGTGTTGAAAAGCCGCAAATAACAATTGAATCGTCTTCCAAAGAGTTAAAAGGTTCGCTTCTTGTAAATGATTCCGAAACGCTTGCGCATTTAATTGAAATTCAGAAAGAGCACGATATAAAAGACCTTGAAAAACTCTGGCAGGGAACTGTTGAAAATAATCAGGTAATTGAATTTGCGCTTAAAAAGCTTGCAACCCCTGAATCGCAGCGAAGAATACATTCATCATTAATG
>ULOU01004956.1_pt1 | contig 10491 bp, 8 predicted proteins | sample 1952821 | NCBI WGS metagenome assembly ULOU01 (sample SAMEA4835610, study PRJEB28245) | human gut metagenome | biome: gut microbiome; material: fecal sample | place: Denmark | collected 2008 | reverse complement strand
CTGAACTCCAACTATATTAAACCATTGAAAAAGAAAGAAATATAAACAAACGAGTTCGGAAAACTCTCCCAAAAATGATGATTTTGAAACTTACAACATTCGAACTCGATTAAGTGTTTGATAAAAAAACAGCCCCTGCGATAGGAGCTGTTAACTATGGTGGGCCCTGCCGGACTCGAACCTGCGACCAGACCGTTATGAGCGGCCTGCTCTAACCAACTGAGCTAAGGGCCCGAAAAAAAAATCAAAGCATAAAACACAATCTGTGTGCCAAAGCTTTCTTTCTGAGAGCAGGCCTGAGTCGCTTTGTAAAATTCGGACTTTGTCCTCATTAACGCCGCTCCTGTCGTTTGCTCGTATGGTTTGCTTCGCAGCACTGACGTTTACTCGCAAACACAACTGCGCTGCACCTTTCGTCTAAAAGACTGCCGCCGGCAATCTTTTATTCCTCAAGCTAACCAACTGAGCTAAGGGCCCGTCTTACAGACAAGCAGAAAATATGCCAAATTGTTAAGATAGTCAAGAGCTTTTTCTCAATCTTCCTCTCCTCTAAACACTTTCTTAAATCTTCCTCTTTATACTTTGTCAAAGGATTAACAAAACACATCAGACCATGTCAGACACATCTATTTACCCTACCCGCTCTTTTCGCGAATTTCTAACCCGCTATGAACACCATAAACCTCAGGAAGAGGCTCCGCTGACAGTGCTTTACATTCACGGTCTGGCCTCTAATCCCTGGGGACGCAAACCTGAGGCCGTTAAAAGCGTTTGTGAACAGCTGGGGCTGAATTTTTACCGTTTTGAATTGCTCGGACACGGCATAGATGCCGCTAATTATGAAAAGACCGACCTGGACCTCTGGAAAGAACAAATCCTTGACATCATTGATCATCACATCTCCGGTAACTTTATTATCGTCGGCCATTGCATCGGCGGCTGGCTAGGACTGATGGCTGCGCAGGAACGCGGCGAAAGACTAAAAGGAATTGTCTGCACCTCGACAGCCCCGAATCTGGTGGAACTGATGGATATGCAGGTAAAACCCGAACAGCGGCAGGAATTGGAAAGCAACGGGAAAGTCATTGTCAAAATAGAGCGTATGGTTTTCACCTTTACCCGCAGCTTTATCGCCAGCGGTCTGAAGAATGCCATTCTCAACCAGCCGGATATTCCCATCACCTGCCCGGTTCACTTGATTCAGGGACTTAAAGACACCTTTATCGACTGGCGGGTTATCTTCCGCATTGCAGCCAAACTCCGCAGCGATAAAGTAGCCATAAAACTGTTAAAAAACAGCAATCACCACCTGCAGCATCCGTTGGACTTGGAAGAAATCAACAACTCGCTGCGCAGTATTGTCGAAGCCCTGTAAGTTTTAAATAATAGAAATTGACAAAATAAGATTTTACGCTACAGTAAGCGTAATAATTTATTATTTTAAAACTTAACTATATGAAAACAATTATTAAACAGTCGTACCATTTTAAGGATTTTACGACAGAATTTGAACAATGCGACTTCTCCGAAAAACCGGAATTCACTGTTCTTTACATTCACGGACTGAAATCCAACCCTTGGGCGCGAAAGGCAGACAACATCAAAGAACTCTGCCGCAAAAACGGATTGAATTTCCGGCGTTACGAACTTCTCGGCCACGGCTCCGATGAAAAGAAATTCCTCCGCTGCGACTTTGAACTTTGGAAAGACCAGCTGCGGGACATCATTGCCAACCACATCACCGGCCCGGTAATTATCGTCGGTCATTGCGTCGGCGGCTGGCTGGGAATGAGCATCGCCGAAGAATATCCCGACCGGATTAAGGCTTTTCTGGGACTGGCCGCCGCACCGGACCTGATTGAGCAGCTTTTGGAGCGCTCAACGCTCGAACAGCGACAAACACTGGCCGATACCGGCTTTGTTGAAGCACAGGTGGAAAAATATCACTATGTTTTTTCACAAAGGCTGTGGACCAATCTTCATGCCAACGACCTCCTGCAAAAGGACAAAATCGACATCACCTGCCCGGTTCATCTGATACACGGACAACAGGACAATTTCGTCAACTGGCAGGTCATTTTGAAATTGGCCGAAAAAATTGCTTACGGCAAAACGGTGGTTAAAATTCTGAAAAACAGTAATCATCACCTGCAGGACAGCATCGCTATTCACGAGACGGCACAATCTCTGTACGATTTGTACCAGGAAGCCAAGAAAAACAAAACGTCCGATTAAACGGGGTTACCTATCTGAAAAAAGAGGCTTTCAAAGCCTCTTTTTTTTATTCTAGAACAAACTTGCCGCAACATTATGCTCATGGGCAAAGTCTTTGACAATAAAAGTCGTCACCGGCGCCCGGGAATATTTTTGAAACAGCAAACCATGCCCCAAACACAAACCGACATTAATGTTAAATTCCGTCTTTTGATCATTTAAAAACTCGGCCTGAGAAATCGGATCGCAGCACGGCCCTTTCATTTCCTCACAAATGACACAGCCATCCAGCCCGCTCTCCTTGCAGTTGACACTAAAAACTGTAAACCCGTTTTCCCGCAAAATCTCCGCCAGCTTATCGGCATATTTTTGCATTGATAAACAGTTGGCAATCCCGATTTTTTGAAACCCGGAAACCTTGATAAACTCGATTAACTCCTGCAAACGCGACTTATGCGCATTCAGACGCGCCACATTTGCCTTTATCATTTCTTCTTTATCTTCAATGGAATAGTCTGCCATAATTTTCTTTCTGGATTAACTGCGCAAAATTGCACAGAACGAGGTAAATAATAAGAAATAAAGGAGGAAGAACCGCAGCGTACACTTTAGTACGTGAGGACACTTCCGTCCTGAAATTTCTGTATTAGTTACCCGTTATCCGCAATTTTTATTGATCAAGGAATGAACGCAGCTTCCTCGACCGGCTCGGATGTTTCAGCTTGCGCAAAGCTTTCGCCTCAATCTGACGAATACGTTCACGGGTAACGTTAAACTGCTGTCCGACTTCTTCCAGCGTATGGTCGGTATTCATACCGATACCGAAACGCATACGCAGAACACGTTCTTCTCTCGGTGTCAGCGAAGACAAAATTCTGGTGCAGGTTTCCTTCAAATTCGAATGAATGGCGGAATCCAAAGGCTGCAACGCATTGTCATCGGCAATAAAATCACCCAGCGAAGAATCTTCCTCATCACCGACCGGCGCTTCCAGCGAAACCGGTTCTTTGGCTATCTTCATAACTTTGCGAACTTTTTCCAAAGGCATTGACAACCGTGCCGCCAACTCCTCAGGCACCGGCTCCCGTCCCATTTCCGACAACATCTGACGTGAAGTCCGCACCAGCTTGTTGATGGTTTCAATCATATGTACCGGAATACGGATTGTCCGTGCCTGGTCGGCAATCGAACGGGTAATCGCCTGACGGATCCACCAGGTGGCATAGGTCGAAAACTTGTAACCGCGACGGTACTCAAACTTGTCAACCGCTTTCATCAAACCGATGTTGCCTTCCTGAATCAAATCCAAAAACTGCAAACCGCGGTTGGTATATTTTTTGGCAATGGAAATAACCAAACGCAGATTGGCTTCAATCATTTCCTTTTTCGCCCGATCGGCCTCCCGTTCGCCTTTTTTAATCGTATCGACCATACGGCGGTATTCTGAAATCGGCAAACCGCATTCCTGCGCCATTTTTGCTACGGAATCACGCAGTTCAACGATTTCCATGCCGTATTTTTCAACAAAGGCCTGCCAGTGCTTGTCTTTTTTATGAGAAATATTTTCAACCCAGTTCGGATCAAGCTCTGATTTCTGATAAACGTCCAGAAAATCCTCGCGCTTAATTTTGCATGACAGGGCATAGCGCAGCAATTTCCCTTCCAATCCCATCAAACGTTTGTTCAGTCCGTTCAGCTGTTCAACCAGTTGTTCAACTCTGGTCGCATTCAGATGGATGGAACTCATCAGTTCAACCAGTTCTTTTTTAACCTGAAGATATTTTTTCTCAACCGAAGAAGAAACCGACTTTCCGGCCAAAATTGCCTCAACGCGCTGGTTCTGAATTTTCTTCAAATCGTCATAATAACTGGAAATTTTGGTCAAAATTTCCAATACCGGCTCCAGCAGCGCTTCTTCCATGGCCGCAACCGAAGCGGAAGCGCGGCCGCCCACGCCGTCAACATCATCGTCATCGCCGGAGGAAGCGCTTCCTTCTTCATCGTCGGCCGTATCTGCCGGCTCATCATCCTCTTCCTCGACATCGTCGTCAACGGCATCTTCCAATTCAATGTCGTCTTCCAAATCATCGTCAATATCGTCAAGGTTGTCTTTGGTGGCAATTTCTTCGGCCACTTTTTCCAAATCATCAACCGAAGCGTCTTCTTCGTCATAAACCATAGCTTCGGCATCATCGCCGTACATCATTTCCAAATCGACGATATCGCGCAACTGCATTCTGCCTTCCAGCAGATCGTCACGCCAGTCGGCAATGGCTTTAATTGTCATCGGGCTTTCGCACAAACCGTCAATCATAACCGTTTTGCCGGCCTCAATACGTTTGGCTATGGCAATTTCCCCTTCCCGGGACAGAAGTTCGACGGTGCCCATCTCTTTCAAATACATGCGGACAGGGTCGTCCGAACGGCCTAACTCTTTTTCGTCAAAGTTTCCGCTCTCATCATCGTCATAAACTTCTTCTTCGTCATTTTCCTGTTCAAAGCTGTCAACGTCCGATTCCGAAATGATGCTGATGCCCATATCGGAAATCTCGGCCATAATATCTTCGATCTGTTCGGAAGATTCGCGTTCGGATGGCAAAGCTTTATTAAGCTCTTCAACCGTAATATATCCGCGTGCTTTGCCTTTGTCCAACAGACGTTTAACCGCGCTCCCCAGAGAGTCGATTAAAGGCGCGTCGGCAGAGCCGCCTTCATAGTAATCTTGATTATCGGTATCTGACATGACAATTCCTATAAAAACCGGTTTTAAAAATAGAAGGGTTCAAATCTGAACCTGATACTGCAGCTAGCAACCTTTTAATAATTTCTGTACGATTTGTCAACACTTGCGTTGCCGTCCGACGCCGGGAGGCTTTTAACACGCCGAGGCAACGCCTTGTTTTATTTGGGTTTTATCAAAAAGCATTTTGTGTATTAAGTAAAGATTCTTTCTCTTTTTTCAAGCTCTCGTAACGCTGATAGGCTTCTTCCGGGAACGACTCGGAAACCTGAATAATCCGCAGGCATTCTTTTATCTCGTTATCCAGTTGTTTTATCTGAACTTCTATAATTTTTGTATCGATCTCTTCCCTGATTTTGTTAATATAGGGATTCTGCTGGCGGAACATTTCCAGCTCCCACAGAGCGGCCAAATCTTTTTCCAGCCCTTTTTCCTGCAAAAGCTTGCATAATCCGTCGCTCTGAATCTCCTCATCATCGTGATAGACTTCAACCAGTACGTCAAAAAGCTGCTGTAACCGGGGATTGGAAATTTCAAACATTCCCATCCGCTCCTCGTATTCGGCAATCAGTTCGGGATAATAAACCATCGCCGCCAACACAAACTTGACCACCAGCTCGTCCATGGTAACCTTCGGCCGCTGAGCTGCCGGAACCGTCTGCTTAACCGCGGTTTCATTCCGTCGGAACGAACCTCGCGGCGCCTGATAAGCCGTGTCTCCGCCGGCCGACTGGCGTTGTTTGTTTTTCCAGAAACCTCGCCCCAGTTCGTTATAGATATAATTCTGCATTTCCTGCTGATAATAGCCGCGGACTTTTTCATCGGCGATTTTCGCCACTTCTTCCATCACGTTTTTTTCGATCAGCGCCTTTTGTTCCGGCGTATCAAATACCCGGCCTTCGGTGTTCTTCCGCCAAAGGAGTTTTACCAGGGGCGTCGTTTCCTGCAGATATTTCAAAAAAGCGTCATGCCCGTGCGCCTTCAAAAATTCATCCGGATCCATTTTATCCGGCAGAAAAACATATTTCAGCGAATAGCCGGCTTTCAAAATCGGCAGACCGCGGTCAATCGAACGAATGGCGGCCCGAATACCGGCCCCGTCGCCGTCAAAACAAAGCGTCGGCTCGGGACAGACCTTCCAGGCTTCGGCAATCTGATCTTCGGTCAAAGCGGTGCCCAGCGGAGCCACCGCATAGCCGAAACCGTATTTATCCAAGGCGATAACATCCATATACCCTTCGCAGACAATAATATTCCGCGCGGCAAAAGCCCGGTCGCGGGCATTGTTAAGATTATACAGCACCCGCCGCTTATTAAACAGCGGCGTCTCCGGCGAGTTCAGATATTTCGGCTGTCCGTCGCCCATAATCCGGCCGCCGAAAGCAATCACCCGCCCGGCCTTGTCCATAATCGGAATCATCACCCGGTCACGGAAAAAATCATGCGGACGGCGGTTTTTGTCTTCCGGAATGGCTATCAGTCCCAATTCCGCCATATCATGCTCGGAAATTCCCTTGGATGCCAGCAGCGCTTTCAAACCGTTATTGCCCGGCGCATACCCGAGACGAAACTTGGTAATGATATCTTCTTCAAACCCGCGGCGATGCAGATAATCCATCGCCCGCTGCCCGTCCGGCAAATGCAGCGACTTTTCAAAAAAACGGCAGGCCATGTCCATAATGTCATACAACGAATTGCGCTTAACCGCTTCTTCATGGCTTTCCTTGGAAATCTGCGGAACCTGCAAACCGGCCTTGTCCGCCAGCTTGCGAATGGCATCCATAAACGGCAGATTGTTGGCTTCCATTTCAAACTTGATAATGTCACCGTGCGCACCGCAGCCGAAACAATGATAAAAACCTTTGGCTTCGTTCACCGTAAACGACGGCGTCTTTTCGTTGTGAAACGGGCAACAGGCCTGGTATTCGCGCCCTTTGCGCACCAGCTTTACCTTTGAACCGACCACATCGACGATAGAAACCTTCGCCCGCAGTTCGTCACAAAACTTTTGTAAATCTATCCCAGCCATTGAATGCCCGCTATGATCCTACGCCTTTTTTCTCCCCTTACCGATTAAAGGAAGAAACTTTACTGCAACAGAGATTTGATCATCCCCGATGCCTTGCCCATATCCAGCTGTCCGGCATATTTGGCTTTCAGTTCGCCCATAACCTTTCCCATATCTTTCATGGAAGAGGCACCGGTCGAAGCGATAATTGTCTTCAAAACGGCTTCAATTTCCGCCTCGCTCATCTGTTTGGGCAGGAATTTTTCAATCACTTTGATTTCGCTCATTTCTTTATCGGCCAAATCCTGACGATGTCCGTCCAGATACATTTTGATTGAATCGTTGCGCTGTTTAATCATTCCCTGCATCATCGACAACAGTTCGGCTTCACTGGCTTCCTTTTGTCCTTTGCCGCGCGCTTCGACGTCTTTCTCCTTCATGCCGGCGATAATCAGGCGAACCGCGCCTACGGTCGCCATATCTTTATTCAGCATTGATTCTTTCAAAGCTTTTTGTAAATCTTCTCTCAACATTTTTATTCTCCTTGATTTTGACAATTTGTTTCAAAGCATAAACACTTCAGGCTAAAAAAGCAAGCGCATTATCATATAAGGCTTGCCATAAATGCCTCACCCGACTATATTGTAAAAAAACAGAAAGAAAGGATGATCCATGCGTATTCCCGCCCGTTTTTCCCTGGCTCTGCTTCTTGCCGCATTTCCTCTTCATGCTCAGGAAACGCCCGACCCGATAGAATTCAGCCAAGAGGAATATAACCAAAAGGTTGCCCGGGAAATGGAAGAAATGAACCAGGCGCTGCAGGCAATGAGCAAATTTATGGTCAAATCAATGAACAATATGACCGAGGCTATCAACAAATCGGCGCCGGGCATTGCCAAAAGCATGGGTGAGCTCGTCAAATCAATGGAACCCATCATTAAAGCGGCGCAGCAAAACCAAGATTTTGCGGCTCAAGCACCGGAAACGACAGCGCCGCAGCCTGATGCCGCGGCCAATGACGTGACACGACAATTTCAGGGACTGCCCATGACAGAAATAATCGGCGGTCCGTTGCAAGCCGCAGCGGAAGCTCAAACCCGGCAGGCCGAAACTGCTGCTGACTTTATCAATCAGCTTCAAATAAAACAGCAAGCAACTCCGGAAAAACCGGCCAAACCGCAGATAAACCAAATCTACCGGCCGAAAAGAATACAGCTTTTCCCGGCTCCGCAGCCAAATCACGACTAAAAATGAACCCGGAAAGAAAACAGGCTTTCTTCCGTATCATGACCACGATTGTCCTGATACAGATAATTAAGCGCAAGTGCGGTGTTGCGCGTTAACCCGTAAACCACTTCCGCCTTATATTCTGACCGGTCGCCAAAAGCCGAGGTCGCATAGATTTTTTCCGCTTCCAGCCAAAAGCGGAAATTTTTCCACTCGCCGAGAAGACCTGCGGCAGCCCCGATTCCCGCCCACTGGTTATGCGGCAAAAAACCGCCGTACGACAAATGATTGTTCAGCAACAGATACCCTTTGAGCGATTCTGCAAAAACATAACTTCCTCCCGCGCCGGCCGTCAGATTAAACGCGTATCCTTCTTCCTCATTATCGGGATTCGTCTCACGGTCGATTCCCGCTCTTATCTGATAAGACAACGGCCGAAACATCACGTTAACCGGGCTTATTGAACGAATACCGACCAAATCAAATTTTTGCAAAACATAATTGTTCCGACCGTCATAATGACGCATGGCAAAATTCAGAAAATTAATTTCAGCCCCGGGAAGCATACCGTAACTGTCATCCGTCAGCGAATGATAGGCCGGGCGAAACTCCAATTGCTGAAACCCCTGCCCGTTTCTGACGCCGGCCCCGGCCGACAGCCGCATTGCCTCATGCGTTTTCAACGGCGATTTTCCTTCCGTTAACGGCTTAAAATTATCCTTTGCTTTAAGATTATTGCGAGCCACCAAAAGCTTAAAACTCTGCCGGCGATAATCTTTCAAATCAATATTTTTGGCGACATACTGATATTGCACAAACTGATAAGCCGCTTCGGCAACTCCCGCCTGTTCTTCCGGCGTCAGCCCCTCCGGCCCGTATTCACCATCGAGAACAAATCTTTCAAAAGCCTTTTTCTGTGCAACGGTCATCTGGCGGTATTGGTCGTTCAAACGGCTCTGGCGCGACGGCCGGTAATGAACGGCTTTGACCAGCCCGGGCCGCGCATTCACCGCCTTAACCGTATCCAGCGGAATTGTCTGCATCGGAAAGTCATCCGCCAGTCTCAGCGACGGCCGAACCGCATCTAACGCCTCCATCAGCATATAAGAACAATTCCGTCCGAAAAAATAATAACGGGACTGGGCATGTCCCAATTCCCACAAATGGGCCACGAACATTTTCTGCTCCTGCGGCGTCAAATTAAGCTGCAATTCCCAAATATCGCGGTTTTCAATATTGTTATATGTATTGATGATATCATAATAAGGCTTCAGCGTAAAACCGCCGTAATAACCGCCCGTCAGTCCGTAAACCGCAAACAGCACACCGCGTTCGTCTCCGGTAAACGCCCCGTAATTCATGCCGTGCGCCAGCAGCTGCGTCCCTTTGCGCGCCGTATCAATGCGAATAAGCGTATGTCCGAACAGCGACGAAGGGTTATTCATATAAGCATCGGTAAACAGCAGCGTTATCCCGGCCGGAGCAACATCGGCCAGAAATTGGCGATATTCCCTGCATTCGGGAAAGCGGCGCGTCACCAGTCCTTTACGCCGCAGATAAGCATACCGCGCCGGAAAAAGACAAATTTTCTTTTCATCGCTGCCGGCTTCAAACAGCTCAATCGTTGCGTTCAATTCGGCCTGAGGATTCGTTTTGCCTTCGGAGCTGACAAAAAAACCGGGAGAATCAATAGTGCTGCGATAACCGCCGGTCCACTGCCGGCGATAATGTCCCAATGCCAGCCACTGGCTGTCCGAAGCTAAAGAAGTTTCCGCGGCCTGCGGAGAAAACGGAAAAAAAGATAAAAGAAAAAAAACAAACGGAGCGGAAAACACTTTCAAACCGAATACACGCATTTTCCGCCCCGTCAATAAAACCGTACTAAGCTTTCAAAATTTCAAACAAAGACAAAGTAACGTCAACAGCCTGAACATTTTCATTAGGGAAAAGAACGGCAAAATTCTGCTGAGACTTGGCGCCTAAAACACTTTTATCCATGTTCAGGATACCGGCCAGCGTATCAATCGTCTCGCCGCTGCCGCGGGAAGCGTCCAGCGCATATTGTTCCATATTGTTTTCAATAAAGGCCAACACCATTTTCTGCGTTCCGCCGGTAACCCGTCCCTCCGGATCGCAGCCGGAAGTACCGAAAGTGATACCGAAAGTCTGATTTGAAAATGATCCGTTGGTCGTTACCGCCAAAACCTGCGGCCCGATGCCCTTCTGTCCGCGCCAGGCCATAGAACCCAAACCGCACCCGGTGCTGTCCACGGCAAAAGCGTTGGCGGACACCAGCATCGCC
>ULOU01010681.1_pt1 | contig 10515 bp, 8 predicted proteins | sample 1952821 | NCBI WGS metagenome assembly ULOU01 (sample SAMEA4835610, study PRJEB28245) | human gut metagenome | biome: gut microbiome; material: fecal sample | place: Denmark | collected 2008 | reverse complement strand
CAATTTCATAACCTCCCCATAGTCCTAATGCAATTCCAAACACTAAAATAATTACACCAATTATAATAATTTTGTTATTATTCTTAGTTTCTTTTAATACATTATGATTTGTAAACTTTTTCATTTTTAATCCCCTTTTATTAGTTATAATAAATTTATATCCTTTCCTAATGAATTCGTAAAAAAACACTAGCTTTTCAATTTATTGTTATATTTTCATTATATTAGTTAAATTTTTTCTAAACTCTTTTTGCTGTTAGTTATCATTTAAATTTTCTTGGCTAAATACATGCAATATTGTTGTTCCACTGTCAATTTCTATTTTAGCATACCTTAACTTTTTTATATCATCAGGTGCATTTTCAACCATTCCTTCATATAAGGTATCCTTGTTGTCCTTTATTACTTTAATATTCATTAGTCTTAGGCTTCCTATGTTATCATATAACTTCATCATAGTCACATCCTTTTCAAAGGTATTATACAACATAAAGCACAAAATTTCTAGACTATTTCTTGTATAAAAAACTCAAACCAGAAAAAATTTTTTACAATATTTCTTCTTTATTTAAGATTATTTACCTAACGCATTTTTCTTATTTCTAATTTTTTACAAAATTAGAAAGTCCTAGCCAGACGCACATGATATTGGTAATTGTTGTCGCTGTCGTTGATGACGATTGTGCCATTGCTGAAACTAACATAACAGCCACAGTTTACGAAAGTAGAGGACGACCAATATGTTCCTTATAATCCATATCCACTATAATCGGTGTCACCTCTATGCTTTTCAATGCGTCATGCGAAATTTCATCATATACTCCTGAATATGGCGTAACAATAATCGATATTTTCTTTCTAACTTATTATTAAGTATTTTGCTTAAAGAAAAAATCTCTCTTTTTATGTACTAAATATTATAAAATGTCGAAATATAGCGAATGATTTTCCTTGACTTTATACGTAATTTATATATAATATACTCAGTTATTTCTTAAAAGTTTTTATCTTTTATTTTGTATCAAAATCATTGATTTCTTCAATTATCCGTTCTGGCAAAATGTTCTACATACAATTCGATTAAACTTTTAATAACTAAATTAAAATTATTCCAAATCTAGGAGGTTTACATATGCCCAATGAAAAGAAAAGCATATTACAACCAAAGAATGATGTAGTGTTTAAAGCATTATTTTCAAGAGGAAAACCAAGGATTACACAAGCTATGCTAGAGGCTATTTTAAAGATGAAAATAGACAAGCTTGAACTTGACAAAAGTGCAGATTTATTAAACGATAATAAAGATGATAAAAACGGAAGACTAGATTTAAGAGCAGTAATAAATGGAAATACTGAGTGTGACATAGAGGTACAGCTTGCTTCAAACGATAACATAGCCGAGAGATTTGTATATTATTGGGCAAAAATGTATGCTGCTAATTTAAAGATTGGTGATACCTACAGTGACTTAAGAAAAACAATATCAATAATAATTTTAGATGATGTTTTTAAATTAACAAAAAATCTTGAAAAGCCTCAGACCACATGGAAAATAAGAGAAAACGAAGAGTTACATCTTATATTGACAGATTATTTTGAAATTATTATAATAGAGTTACCTAAAGTAGTAAAAGCATACCATAAAACACCGAACGATGAAGTACTCCAATGGATGCTTTTTCTAGATAATCCAGAGAAAGAGGAGGTATCTCGTATAATGGAAGAAAATAAAGATATTAAAGAGGCAAAAGAAGAATTGGATAGAATAAGTCAAGATGACTTATTAAGGCGAAGAGTTTTAAATAGAACACTTGAAATAGCTGACAAATTACAAATGAAAAAAGAATTAGAAGAAGCGAAAAAAGAAGCACAGCAAGCAAGAGAAAATGAAAGAAAAGATATAATAAAAAATTTGCATAAGCTTAATATTCCTATAGAGCAAATTTCAAAGGCAGTTAACTTATCTGAAAAAGAAATAAAAGAAATATTGTCAACACACTCATAAAACTAACTAGATACAACTTTAATGTTGTCACATTAAAATTTTAGAGTATATCTGAAACTCCACATAAAATTTCAAATATACTCTAATTTTATTATGAAAATTCACTTTATATCATGCAACTATTCTATGAATATATCTGCGTTTGAATCTATGCGTTATTTACATAATGCATTTTTCTTATTTCTAATTTTTTACAAAATTAGAAAGTCCTAGCCAGACGCACAGGATATTTGAGGCCGTTGATGTTGCTGTCGATGTCGATTTTGCCATTACTAAAATTAACGTAATAGCCGCTGCCGCCGTAGTAGTAGATGTTGACAGAGGACGACCAATATCTATCTTTTAATCCATAACCACTGTAGTTCGAAGTTGTTATTCCCAATTGTCCTCCAAATGTAGCTAATTCAATGTAGGTTGGAACTCTCCATTCTCCTGAGGTTATTCCCTTAGCATTAGAAAATGTATATGTTGCACTATTATTATAATCACTTAGTGCCATTACATTAAATCTTGCATTTCCACTTCCTCTTGCAGATAATACATCTTTTATTCCGAATAGGCCATTATAATTTGTTTTGCTTACATAATATTCTTTTAATCCTGTTACAGTAGATATTGTATAATCAGTGCCTCCCCATGAGCCACTTCCGCCATATTTAAAGTCTGAAAATATTATTCCATCCACTGTTCCATTTCCATCTACATCAGCATAATATCCTACTCCAAAATTTCCCGTAAATGTTGAGTCTTTTACTTTTACTGTTACTGTATATGTTGCTGTTTTTTCATTATAGTTTGTTGTTGCTGCACTCTTTACTGTTATTGTAGCACTTCCTGCTCCAACTGATTTTACTGTTACCGTACTTCCGCTTATGCTTACTGTTGCCACATTTGTGTTTGAAGATGATACACTTAAAGTTCCGGTATTTCCGCTAACTGTAAATGTTGTGCTATTGGGATAATTAATTGTTCCACTTGTTTCTGATAAACTTAAGTTTCCTTCAGCTTTTTCTATTTTTGCTATCACTGTTACATTTTTTGTTTCATAATTTTCCTTACTTGCTCTTATCTTTATAGTAGCTGTTCCTGCATTTATTATCCTTGGAATTGTTGTAGAATAGTTTATTTCATCTGTAGAATATTCTAGTGTTGTATCTGTTGGTTCTACATTCACATTTGTAATTGCTTCATGTTCACAGCTATCATATATTCCCTCATATGGAGTTGTACTTATTTTTATTCTTTTATTCATATTATTATCATTGTTATTTGAGAAATTTGTTTTATTTTCTGTTGTTACACTGTAATCATTCTTCCATACTTTTAATGTTCCATCAGCATTTTTCTCTACTTTATCTATTCTTCCCTCTAAAACTTTTGTATTCAAAAAATCTTCTAATGTCTCATATTCATTTGTCAAATAAAATTCCATTATAGTTCTATTAATTATTTCTTTTGCTTCACTTTCTTTTGTTAGTTCTGCAGAACTTTGTGCTTTTTTTATTATTCCATTATCACCAATAACTGTATTTATGCTTATTCCTGCAAGTATTAATAAAACAACAATTGTAACCGCAAGTGTGATTAGTGTAATTCCTTTAATTTCTTTTGTTTTCATATAAGATTCATCCTTCCATTTTTTTATTAAGTAACATACTTAATGATAAAGAGAGAATCTTGCTTTCTCATTTATTTTTAGCTTGCAATAACAGTTTTAGTATTTTTTAATTTATTTTCTTTTTTATAATTTTTTATTCTATAAAATTTTCTTCTAGCACTTGATTTTCTATATTCTTTTGGTATAATACAAAGTATAAAAATTCTCATTAAGTATGTTACTTAAACACATTTTTATATTTTTCTTCAAATTTTTCTATTGATATCGGCTTTTCAAAATAATATCCTTGTATCATATCACAATTTATTCTTTTTAGGTAATCAACTTGTTCCTTTTTTTCTATGCCTTCTGCCACAACTTCTATTCCCAGCTTATGTGACATTTCAATTATTGCCTCTATTATAATTTTACCTCGACTACTTTCTACTATATCATCAAAAAAACTTTTATCCATTTTTAGAACATCTATATTAATATTTTTTAACATGCTAAAAGATGAATAGCCTGTTCCAAAGTCATCCATAGATACTGTAAATCCCAATTTGTGAACATTCCTTTCCGCTTCTTTTGCAAGCTCAACATTATTAACAACAGAGGTCTCCGTCATTTCTAATTCTATAGTATTTGGTTTTATACTATATTTATTTACAAAATCTATTAAATCATTTATATGATTTTTATTATACAAATGTAGTCTTGACTCATTTACTGATATTGGAAAGATTTTATAACCTTTTTTCTCCCAGTTTTGTTGTAATTTGCAAATACTTTCTAGTACATATGTGTCTAGCTCTGTTATTAACTCATATTTTTCTAATAATGGAACAAAAATATTTGGCATTACTACATCTCCATCTCTATTCCAACGTACCAATGCTTCTGCTCCTGCTAGTTTTTCAGTCTTTGTATAAAACTTTGGTTGCAAATAAATTACAAATTTATTATTTGCAATTCCTTCTTTTAATCTTTTTTCTAAAATATTTCTATATTTTATATTCATATTATCACCTAAAATTATTGTTTACATTTTTCATAAAAAAATTTCATATTTTAGAAAAAATTATAAAACCCCAAACATGTTGAGGTTTTATTTTCCTATCTTCCATCATCTTGTTCAATTAAATCTCTTCTGTTTTCTTTTGAACTTTCCTTATTTTTCTTAAGTTCTCCGCTTTCAATTATTTCTCGCAAAAAGTCTCCTAAATCTTTATATTTAATGCCTATTTCTTGAATGATTTCTCTTCTTCCTTTTCCTTGTCTTATCAACTCAATTATTTCTTCTTTTTTTGCTTCTCTTGCTTGCGTGATTTCATCTTGTGTAATAACTCCATCTCTTATAAGTTCAGCCATAAGACTTCTTATATTTTGTTCATCTTTTACTAATTGCCTCGATATTTCTTCTGCATTATATCCATATTTCAATAATTCAACTATTCGTTTTTTAGTTTTATCTACTTTTTTATATGAATCTATTTTGCCCTCCGAAAATAGCTTGTCTAATATTCTCCTTAATGTATCTTGCTTAGTTATCTTCATTTCTTTCATAATTTCACGTTGACCTAAGCCCGCTTTTCTTAATTCTATCACTCTTTTTTCTATTTCTTCATCTGCACATTGGTAAACTTCTGCTATAGATAACCTTCCTTCTTCAACAAGCCTATCAAGATATAAATAAGTTCTATCTACAGAAATACCTAAAGAACTAGATATCTCACTCACATTTCTTTTTGCCTTTGCCATACTCAATATCTGTTTTAGCTTTTCCTCAGTTTCTTTCTTATATAAATTTGTAGCCAAGCTATCAAGTTTTCCCTCTTCTACAAGTAATCCTATTATAAGCTTCACACGACTTTCATTTGTACCAAGTTCCATTGCAATCTTATCATAAGGATAATTTTTTTTTCTAAGCTCTAATATCTTTTCTTTTAATTCCTGTTCTTCTTTATAGCTTCTTATCATATCTATTCACCTTCTTATTTAAGTTGCATCGATAATAGTTTACTTATTCCCTTTTCTTCCATTGTTACACCGTAAACTGTATCTGCTATTTCCATTGTTCCTTTTCTATGTGTTATTACTAAGAACTGCGTTTCTGTGCTGAATTTCTTTAAATATAAGGCATATCTTGCAACGTTTACGTCATCAAGAGCTGCTTCAATTTCGTCTAATATGCAGAATGGAGCTGGATTTATTTTTAGTATTGCAAACAATATTGCTATTGCTGTTAGTGCTTTTTCTCCACCCGATAATAGCATCATGTTTTGTAGTTTCTTTCCTGGTGGTTGTACCCTGATGTCTATTCCACATTCTAGTATATTGGCTTCATCTTCTAATATTAGCTCTGCCTTTCCTCCACCAAATAGTTCGATGAACACCTCGTTGAAGTTTTTGTTTATTTGTTTAAATTTCTCATCAAATTGCTTTTGCATTGTAGTTGTCATTTCAGAAATTACGTTTCTAAGCTTTGTTATAGAGTCTTCTAAATCAAGTCTTTGCTCATTCATAAAGTCATATCTTTCTTGCATTTTCTTGTAATCTTCTATTGCATCTACATTTATGCTTCCTAAGTCTGCTATATTTTTACGTAGTTCTGTTGTTCTCTTTTGAGCAACTTGAACATTATCTGGCTTTGCGTAACCATCTGCATTGTTAGGAGTTAGCTCATATTCTTGCCACAATCTGTTTATTAAATCATCTATATCTTGTTCTTGTTTTGTTTTCTTGCTCTCCACCTTTACTATTTGCTCTTTTAGACCATTTAATACACTATATTGTGACTCTATTTGAGCCTCTATCTTTTCTAATTCCTCATTTTTTACTGTCTTTTCATTCTTTAAAGCCTCTATTTTTTCAGAGCTATTTGTAACTTCAGATTTAATCTTTTCTATTTCTTGCTCGAAGTTTGAAATTGCTTCTTCATTTTTAGTAGTCTCTAATTTTGCATTCTCTATATCTGCTTTTTTAGTCTCTATGCTTGCATTTGCATTTTGAATGTCTTGTTCTATTCTTGCAATCATTTCGTCAAGAGATGTTCCACTCTCATCAAATGAAGATACAGAAATTTTTAAGTCTGTTATATCTGTATTTAAGTTGTCTATGTATGTTTGGTCGTCTTTATTTAGCTCTGCAAACTGTGTAATCTCTGCATTTAATTCTTGCATTTCTTTGTCTAAGTTTGCAATTACTTGTTTAGTGCCTTCTTTAGAAACTTCTAATTTTTTCTTTTCTTCATCAATTTCTTCAACTTGATTTTTTAGCTTAGCCATTTTTTCTTCAAGTTTAATAATTTGACTGTCTATCATGTCTAATTCTTGCTTTTTAGTTGCATATGTAATCTCAATCTCTTGTAAATTTTTCTCTAGTCTTGCAGATTCTTCTATTGTATCTGCTATTTTTACAGAATGCTCTTCCTTTTCTTTTTCTAGCTTCTTAATCTCAGAATTAAGCTCTTCTAGCTTAGCTTTTAATTCTTCAATTTCTCTGCTTCTTCCTAATATATTTACAGTCTTTTGAGCTACTGAACCACCACTAATTGCACCAGATGGATTTATTACGTCTCCTTCTAGTGTTACTATTCTAAACGAATAGCTGTTAGCCTTTGCAAGTTTTATGGCACTATCCATGTTTTCTACAATTACTGTTCTGCCAAGCAAATTCAAGATTATGTCTTGGTACTTCTTATCTGCTTTTACTAGGTCTGCTGCTATGCCAATAACTCCATCTATTCCATTAGAATTTACTTTTTCTATTTTCTTTCCATGCACTGATGAAATTGGTAAAAAGCTCGCTCTTCCTAAATTATTCTTACGCAAATGCTCTATCAATTTTTTTGCATCTGTTTCTGTTTTTGTAACTATATTTTGCATAGCCTGGCCTAAGCACATTTCGATTGCAGTTTCATACTTTTTGTCAACAGAAATTAGACTTGCTAGCACACCTTCTACTCCTGCATTTAATTCACTATTTTGTTCACATGCAAGTAGTAAAGATTTAACACTCTTCATATATCCATCTTTATCACGTTCTGTTTCGATTAAGAACTTACATCTAGAATCTTTCATTCTGTACTCTGCTGTAAGCTTGTTTATTTTTTCATCAAAGTCTTTTATAATGGCTAAAGCCTCTTCTTTTTGAGCCTTGATTTCTGTTAGAGTCTTAACAGCCTTATTTCTTGTATTTTCTATTTCTTGAAAGTTTTTCGAAATTTCTTGTTTCTTTATTCTGTTACTATCTAATTCAGAAATAGTGCTTTGAAGCTCTTGCTTTACATTTTTCTTAGTTTTTTCTAAGTTTTCGTAATTAATTTCATATGTATTAATTTCGGCAAGTCTTTCATATTTTGCGTCTGTATCTGCTTCTACTTGTTTCTTCTTGCCTTCTATCTCAAGCTCTTTTTCAGATAATTTAGCAGATATTTTTGCAAGCTCTTCTTCCTTCTCTTTTAGTTCTGTTTCAAACCTTTCCTTATTCTTAAATAAGTTGTCCTTCTTAGAAACCTTGCTATCTTTCTCCTCATTGAAATCATTAATTCTTTGATGTAGTTCCTCTATTTCTTTTGTAAGTCTTTCAACATTTGTAGCATTGTTTGAAATTCTTTCTTTAGAAACATTTATCTGAGAATTTAACTGTTCAATCTTAGTCTTGCTCTCGAAACCAACATTTTGCATATTTTCAATTTCTGCAATAAGTTCATCAATTCTAGCTTTTAAAGTATCTTTTTTATTTTGCCCCTCTTCTAGCTTTTGGCTTTCTGATGTTTCTTGGTCTTTCAATACTTGTAAATCCTCTACAATTTGTTCAAGTTTTTCCTTATATGTATTTATGTTATACACAAATAATCCAACTTCAATGCTCTTAAGCTCTTCTCTTAAATCTAAGAACTTTCTGGCTTTATCTGCCTGCAATTTAAGTGGATCTAATTGCCCTTCTATTTCAGACAGAATATCATTTATACGCAATAGATTAAGCTTTGTCTGCTCTAGTTTTTTCTCAGACTCTACCTTACGAGTTCTATACTTTACAATTCCGGCAGCCTCTTCGAAAATGTGTCTTCTATCATCAGATTTATTGCTCAAAATTTCGTCAATTTTACCTTGTCCAATTATAGAATATCCGTCTTTTCCTATACCGGTATCCATAAACAATTCTATAATATCTTTAAGTCTACATGGCGTTTTATTTATAAAATAGCCAGTCTCACCACTTCTATATAATTTTCTTGTAACTGTTACTTCATTATATTCAATTGGTAATTTTCCATCAGAGTTATCTATTACAATAGACGCCTCGGCAAATCCCAAAGATTTTCTATTTTGAGTACCTGCAAATATTACGTCTTCTGCCTTTGCGCCTCTTAAAGACTTCATACTCTGCTCTCCAAGTACCCACCTAATGCTATCCGAAATATTACTCTTACCAGAACCATTTGGTCCAATAACAGCTGTAATACCCGGCTTAAATTCCAATACAGTCTTATCTGCAAACGATTTAAACCCTTGCAGTTCTAGTCTTTTCAAATACATTTATAGTTCTCCTCTTAATAATTCTAATCCACTGGTTAATTCCATTACTTCTTTCATATCTATATTTTTGTAGTAATCGTCTAGACTCAAATTATCACTAACTTTTTTTAGTGATATTAAATCCATCTTATACATGCAACAAATTATATAAATAGAATTTAGTTCCATGTCAAAAAGCACATCGTCTTTTATATCTGCATGTGTTACAAAACTTTCAGCACTATAACATGGTAATTTCTTAATATTTTCTAATGTTTTAATTCTATCATCATTAAATTCTTCAACAGTATATTGTTGCTCTCCTGGAATGTTCCATTCATAATTATAAGATTTACTAACATTAACCCATTCTCCAATTTTAGAGTTAGTAGAGCCAACGTATCCCATATTTATTATTAAATCTGGCTTTATCTCACAGTTTTCTAAATATCTGGTTAAATTGATTGCTGTTTGTTGCTTTCCAATTCCAGTGATAATTAAAGAAATATTTTCTTTTCTATATACATTTTCGTTAACCTTTTCTAGTTCCAATTTTTCAGCAATGTCTGTTGCTTCCTTTTTCATTGCAATAACAAATAAAATCTGTTTCATATTTTATTCTCCTCATGTAAGTTGTGAACATTCAATTTCTTGTTTATTTTATACTAATATGTCGTAAAAAGCAAGAAAACCAAGCGAATATTTCACTTAGTTTTCTAATATTTATATGGAATTAATTTTATCTTCCTTCGTCGTCTCTTTGTTTTTGAGCTTCAACTTTTCTTGCATGTCTTGCTACATATTTTAAATAATCTGGTTGTTCTTTATTATCCTTATTTTGAGCATCTTTTGCAGCTTCTTTTTCAGACATTTGGCGTAATTTTGCTATAAATGCATCAACACTTTGTGCTTCTGTCTTTTCTGCAGTTGGAGTTTTCTCATTTCCTTGTAAATCTTCTATTTTTAGTGGTTGTACTATAGGTTCTTCGCCTTTTTCACTTGCTTCTTTTGCAATTTTCTCAGCTTTTCCTGCTCTTGCAGCTTTTATAGTTTGAATTGGGTGCTTTATTGCATTCCATAATTTAGACCATCTACTTGTTTTGGTTAGAGCTGTTTCTGCCTCTTCCTTTTTGGCTTCTTCTTCTGATTGTATATCTGTCCACATAGGCTCTTCTGTTTCACTTGTTTTCTCTGCCACAGGTTTTTTTGCAAATGAAAATTTTTCAAATATTGGCATTTCTTTTAATTTAGGATCTTCTTTTTTTGCTTCCTCTTTTACTGGTTCTTCAGTAGCAGGAGCTTTTTCTTCTTTTTTCTCTTCTTTTGCAGGTTCTTCTTGTTTAGCTTTTTCTTCTTTCTTTGTAAATCTACCATCCATAGATTTAGCTTCA
>ULOU01016182.1_pt1 | contig 10593 bp, 7 predicted proteins | sample 1952821 | NCBI WGS metagenome assembly ULOU01 (sample SAMEA4835610, study PRJEB28245) | human gut metagenome | biome: gut microbiome; material: fecal sample | place: Denmark | collected 2008 | reverse complement strand
TCAGACAGGGGAATGTAGTGAAAAACATTCCCGCAAAGAAAGGGGATGATTCGAGCTACGGCACCCGGTTCTACGTCTTTGGCTCTACTCGCAATCTTACAAGCGACTATGGGCAAGCTCCGCAAGGAGGTGAAACGAATCATGTATCTGAAATTCGGCTTCGCCTGCCGGACGGACAGCGGTATATCGACGCAATACCTGGTCTTTCGGGAAGCGACATTGTGGAGCAGGTCGTGTTCTTCGATGACATATACCCCAAGAATACGGAGACTGTCACCAGCATTGAGACCGTAGACCGGGAGATCATCGAAGGGCAAACGGATAAGGCGTATGTCATGTACTGCAAAGACACGCCGTTCCGGCCTTCGGACATGATTAAAGGCGAAACCCTAGGTGCTACCTTCACGAGCGGCAGTCTTATGGGGCGGGATTTTGAGCTAAGTATAAACTACAAACCAGAGACGTGGAAACCGGAGGATGGATTTGATAAGAAGTTCGAGATCATCGCGCAAGTAGAATCATCCGGTGAAAGCCAACTTATCATCCCCAACGAAAGCCTGCATCCCGAGCCTGGAGATACGTTTGTCATAACAGGCGTAAAACTACCTAAAGAAAGGATCGAGGAGGCTGAAAAGGAGCTCTTGAAGGCCGGGGAATCATATGCCGCGAAACACAGCAGCGACACGGACGTATACGACTGCGAAACTAATCCCGTATACTGCCAAGAAAACAAGAAGAATTACGATGCCGGGCAAGCGGTTCGCCTTGTGGATCCACGCTTCGGAGAAAGCGGCCGATTATCACGCATCCAGGGATACGAAAAAAAACTATATAACGAATATATCGCCACATATACGGTAGGCGACAATACGGCATATTCTCGTATCGGCAACATAGAATCGGAGGTGAAGGCAAACCTGTACGCACAGCGCATAGGCGTTACCGAATCGGGAGCCTCAATCTACCTTATCACCCGCTACGATTCCACTGCCGCCGCAGACTACAATGCCTATTCCGCCAAGCGTGCACTATGGGAATTCGCCAACAAACAGTTCCCGGACACATTCAAAGGTAAAATGACCTTTGACGACGGTGCCCAGTTCGGGGGGTTCGCATCCGGCATGACTGGCTTTGGCGGCATAATCGACAAGAAAGGGAACGCAGAGATGCAGAGCCTGAAACTTCGGGGATTCCTGGAGGTTCCGGAACTCCGCTACAACCGTGTCGAAATATCCATGGGCGATACGTGGTATGCTCCAAGTGCCGGGATCATCGAAAGCGTCGACACCACGACCCAAACCATCACCCTCAAGCTCGAAGAAGGCGAAATCGGAAGTCCTCGGGTCGGGGATATATGCATGGGCATCTTCCACAATTTGAACACTTCGGAGAATGCAACCGCGGATTATGACGACGGACGTGGCAACAGGCGCTTTGCCGGGTTCGCCACCTGCTATTTCCGCATCACCGAGGAGCTGGACACTACAACTTACAAGACCTTCAAGTATCAACTACGCCCGGTATCGGGAGCTTACCCCACCCAATATCATCCGGCGGCGTCGATGACCTTCGTGGGCTATGGCTCCTTCTCAAATGAGGATCGGCAGACCTCCCGCTACGAAACCCGGACATACCAGCGTTATTTAACGGGAGTTTCCGATTGGGAGTTCACTGCGTCCAATATCGCCGCGCAATATGGCGACCTGTCAAACCTGTCCGTATTCGGGATAAACATGACGGGATATTCGGCATACCTGAACAACATCTACATGTCGGGCGTCATTCATCAGTTCACGCCCGGCGGCGAAGAGGTGCCCACGATCATAGATCGCGGAGTGTGGAGCGCCACGGAAACATACAACCGCAACGACGACGTATATTGGAACAACGGACATTGGCGCTGTCTGGTCGACGGCACCAAGACCGAGCCCGGCAAGGATGCCGAGGAGTGGGTATACTTAGGCGGATACGGGGTGCTCGAAACGGTCAGCATATTCAAAAAATCGGAGAGCGAACCGGCGAAACCTACGGAGCTTAAAATACCGCCCGAAGGTTGGACTACGGAGACGCTCCCGATGTCGGATCAACGTCCTACATGGATGTGTACCGGCACCGTTGTCGACGGAGAGGTTAAATCATGGTCTGCTCCTCAGCGCGTATCGGGCGAACCGGGATCCGACGGGAAGGACGGCAAGGATTACGAGTGGATTTTCGCGCGTACATCGCAATACAAAGCCCCTGCACAGCCACCCACCGCGCAGCAGGACGATTACATTCCCTCGTCCTCCGAAACCTCGGACGGGCAGGTGTGGACGGACGATGCCGTCGGGCCCGATAGCGACACCCCTTACGAGTGGGCCAGCAAGCGCGTGAAGGTAAATGGCATGTGGGGCAAATTCACCGACCCTGCGCTTTGGGCAAAATTTTCGTTCGACGGAGCGCCGGGTGTCGACGGAACCGATGTAGAATGGATATTCAAACGCACAAGTTCCAACACGGCCCCGAATACGCCGTCTGGCAGCGACGAAGACGGATATGTACCGAGCGGTTGGACGAACAACCCCACGGGCCCGAATTCCGAGCGCCCCTACGAATGGACTTGCGTACGCTATAAGACAGGCGGACACTGGAGCGGATATTCAGCAGCGTCCTTATGGGCGAAGTGGTCATTCGACGGCGCGGATGGTGTGGATGGTGAAGGTGTAGAATACATATTCACGCGTACGGAAACCGAGGATCCGGGCACCGTTCCGGATGTTCCCGATGTTGCGGAATACGATAATCCCCCGGCTCCATGGACGGATGACCCTACGGGAGTAGACGCCACATATCGCTACGAATGGGTGTCGAAGCGCAACAAGGTGGAAGGTGTTTGGGGCGCATTTTCCTCGCCCTCGATTTGGGCGCGGTATTCTTACGACGGGCAACCGGGGAACTGGACATCCTATGTATTTAAAAATAGCGATACGGAGCCAGCAAAGCCTACTTCCTACGACCCCATTCCGTCCGGATGGAGTGACGCGCCCACTGGTGTCGGTATATGGTGGATGTCCAAGGCTACGATAGACGCATCGACCGGAAAGGCCGGGGCGTGGTCGACGCCTATCCGCGTAACGGGCGAGGATGGGGAGCCGGGGCCGCATACTGACTTCAAATACGCCAAGAATAACAGCACCACCACGGCGCCGGCGCTGGTCAAAACGGATCGCACCCCCGCAGGTTGGAGCGACACCCCGCCGTCGCTCTCTTCGGGTGAATATCTGTGGATGACCCAGGCAGAAATAGACGCCGACGACAATCTGTTGCACCCGACGGTAGGCTGGGCAACTCCGGTACGCATATCGGGAGAGCAGGGCCCTAAAGGTGATGACGGCGCCCCCGGCGAAGACGGTGCCCCCGGCAAGGATGGCTTGCAGGGCTGCATAACCCGCCTCACGGAATGGGCATCGGGAGTGGAATACCGCAATGACCTCGACCTCGTTTCCAATGGCCCCAGATACATAGACGTAGTTACGATCTATGCGAACAATAAGCAGCTGAAATTCCAGTGCGGCCAAACGCACACTTCGTCGAACTCCAACAAACCGACGGCGGGATCCGCATCGGCATATTGGCAACAACTCAACGACATGGTGCCGATATATACGCCCCTGTTGTTCGCAGAGAATGCCGTCATCAACTTCCTGCAAGGTATGGAGTTCGTGGTGCACAACTCCAAGACAGACATTTCCGTGAATACTATCATCGCAGGGCTCGTGGGTGGCGATATTCCCCTGTTCGTCGGGAGCAACACGCCGTCGAATGCGCCGTTCAGGGTTGCTAAGGACGGGGCATTCGTGGCCACCAAAGCCGATATTACAGGGACTATCAACGCATCGAGCGGAACAATAGGCGGATTTAAAATTGACGAATCATCATTAACAGCCACAGACAGCTTCGGTGAGATGCTTCTATCTTCCAATCTGATTAGGTTTACCAACGATAATACCAAGCTTTATCTTGGAGGCAACACCTGGCCGGGATCAACGGGTGGTGCCCTATATGGGCCTATAAGAGCAGAAGTAAGCCGCAGCGCAGCCGGCGGCACGGCAGGCAATGTCGGAGTGTATATAAATGTCACCGGAGCAGCATTATCGGATGGAACCACTACCGCTGCACGTCAGTCCGGAAACCATGCCTTATATATCCCCGAGGGGTTCATAACGGGTTTCAGGCTGAGGAATGTGCGAACCTCTTCTAATAGAACCCTGACCGACATGGACAGCGTGGTATTCAGTACGGCTACGGGCGAGATTACGCTGACTTTACCGTCTTCACCAAAACAAGGGCAGATTTATTTCATCCGAAAGGTCGGCAGCGGCAATGTCAAGTTGAAGCGCGGGAATACCCAGCACAGGATATGCACCAATTCCAACTCTCAAAACAACACTGCAATTACCTTGGATTGGGGTAAGTTGTGGATCATATTGTGGGATCATATGAACAGTATGTGGACGGCCAACTGGTGCCAATATTAACACAAAAACAGGATATATGAAAGCATTGAATTTAAAAGAATTTAAACTGTTCACCGATATTTCCCGCGCCGGGCATATTGTCGTCGACGCCCGGAAAGAGTTTGCCAACGCCATATACATGGGCATGAACGGCATCGTAGCGCATGACCTGGCATTCCGCATCCTCCACAGCGAAGGCGGCATCGAAGTTTCCGAGGAGGAGGAATCGATTATCGTCGATACCGCAAAGATGTGCAAGGCGGTATTCTATGACAGTATCATGTCCGCTCTCAAAAAAGAATAAACGCTCGAAAGGAATATGAAACGCATCCGGATAGGCAAGGACATAGAGATACATTGGCCGATACTTACCAATGGAGAGGAGGTAGCACTCGAAGGGCGCGACCTGAAACTCTTCGTCCATTTGCCTTCGCATATGGACATTCCCGTTGATTTCACCACCGAAGGCAACACCGCCATTTTCACCATTAGCGGCACAATGCAGAAGTCCATCGGGGTGTACCGTCTCACCATGTGGGAGAATTTGCAGAAGAGAGGGCAAACGGCGGTCGACTACTGCAAGGCCTTCGAATTGGTTCCTACGACACTCTTGGAAGGTGGCGAAGACGAAAGCAACCTTACAACGGAAACTGTCGACCTCGAGGCGTCAAGCCTTGTTGTCGGATTGCCCGGCGAGAGTGCCTATGAGGCATTCAAGAAATACAACCCGAATTCCGAACTTACGGAGGAAGAATATGCCGAAGCCCCTATTAACGCTGCAAACGCCGCGAACGAGGCGGCAAAAGCGGCAAATGACGCCGCAGGTAAAATTGGGGATATTGACAAACTCCTTGCCGAAAAGGTCGACAAGGAAGAAGGGAAAGGGCTTTCGACGAACGACTACACCGACCAGGAGAAGGAGAAGCTGGCCGGGCTCTCCAACTACGACGACACGGAGATAAGGAAGGAGTTGTCCGACAAGGCATCCAAGAAGGAGCTGACGGAGGCTGCAGCGGGCACGCTGACTGAGGCAAAGTCGTATACGGACACAAAGACGGCAGAACTATGGAATAATGTCGGTGATACGTTTGACGCTATGTCCGAGGAGCTCAATAGCAACATATCCGGCGGGAATGCGCAGACACTGACCGAAGCCAAAAACTATACAGACAAGGCGATCTCTGAAATTCCCACCCCGGACGTCAGCGGGCAGATCGAGCGGCACAACACCTCCCCCACGGCGCATCCCGACATTCGGGAACTGCTCAACACCTGCGTAGGACTGCCGGAGTTCAACGACAAAACCTACGAGCTGACCTTCACGACAAAGGGCGGTGCGAAGTTCATCATCGACCTGCCTATCGAGATGATGGGGCTGCATTACAACGAGGATACCCAATCTATCGAGTTCGTAAATGCCGACGGCTCCATATCCTCCATCCCGGTTTCTGACTTCGTGAAAGTGTATGTCGGCTCTATCGGTTCCGAGATACAGGTTACGGTCGAAGGCTCCGAAATCCGCGCCTCCCTGCTCAACAACACCGTATCCTGGGACAAATTGACACTTGCATTGCAGGAGATGATCCAGGGCAAGGCCGACCGCACGGAGCTTCCCACGAAACTGTCCGAACTGGAAAATGATTCCGGATATGTGACTTCGGAAGAATTGAATACTGAATTAGGCTACAAAGACCACGTAGCCTACATCCTCAAGGACTTTACGAAGAGCTATTATAACAATACGGGCTCGGACATCACGGATCGGAGCATGGTCGTTACGCCTACGCAGTCAGGCGTGACGTCGAACTTCTCCCTGACCAGCCGCATCCCGGTCGCAGCTTCGGACTTTATTTTCGTGCGCATGAAGCTGCGCGTGGACAAAGAGTGCTCTTTGCGGATCATTACCTATTCGGACAATCTCGACCAGCGGGGCCGCTGGTTCGTCCTCAAGGCAGACCGCACCTACGAAATCTACTACCGCGGCAAGGCGGCGTCGGTAGCGGGAGGGCTGAATGTGGGCACCAGCATATCCGCAGCCACCAATATCGGCCAGAAGGTCACCATCGAGGATTTGATCGTCACGCTCAATAACTATGACGCATGGTGCGATGCCGAGAGCCGGGCCACGCTGAAAAACTTCGACACGGACTCCTTCACCGTGGACGAGGGCGGGACGGGGCATTTCTTCTCGGTCGCGCAGGCGTGCGACTTCGCAAGGGACGCCTTCGATGTCGTGAACAACGCGGTTACGGTGTTTATCCGCAACGGCCTTTACGATCACGAGGCCCCGAAGAATGTGGCGATGGGTTACCCGTATGCGATCATCAACAAGGGGGCGAACCGCATATCGCTTATCGGCGAGAGCCGCGACGGCGTCATCGTCTCGTATGAGAACAACTCCGTGAACCGCGCCAAGATCATCGAGGCGGGCGGCGAATGCACCATCGCCAACATGACCGTCAACTGCCTGAACGACGAGAGTTATACGGACGCCAGCGCCGGCGGTCACCAAGCCTGCTACTGCATACATATCGATTCGGTCTTTGCCGCATCTGAGCGATATTTCACGACGATTCGGAACTGCAAACTCTTCAGTACGTGCCATTCACCCGTCGGCGCGGGCCTTACCGACAACCAGACCATTCGGTTAGACGGCTGCGAGTGCGTCAGCGACACGCACGTAGGCACTTCGACGGGCGCGGCCACCATCCACGCAAGCACCGATGCTGCGGCGAAAAATATGGCCGTCGAGATCATCGGCTGCCGCCTGCTGTCGCTCGACGGAACCAAAGCGCTCTACATGCCCGACGTGAAGGGCGGCGCTCCCTTCACGCAGGTCGACGTCACGCTGCTGGGCAACACCTACTATACCACGGGGCCGGAGATCACCGATGCCGACTTCTTGTCCAGGCACAAGCTCACGCCGTGGTCGGATGCTTCGTTCAGCGAAATTTCGGTTATCGCGCACTCGGACTGCACGCTCGAAGCGCGCGTGACGCACCTCGAAAGGCTGCTCATGGAAATGCTCTCGGGCAAAGTGCTGATCCCGGAGTTGCAGGTGAAAAAACTGGGCGTGTGGGGCGACAACAACCTCGTCGTCACGGGCGAGGGTGCGCCGACGAAAGCCCCCGACCGCGCAGGGCAGTTCTATGTCGATACGAAGAACAACGCGGTCTACCACTCCGTGGGTAACGGCGCGGTGTCGGACTGGAAGAACGCTTAAACTACATACAACATGTCACAAGTCAACAAATACGCCAACAAGGCGGGTTACACGGCCGACAAGAATCGCAAGGACACACAGTCGGCGGTATCCTACATCGAGGACGACGGAGCGCTCATCTACGACGGCGTGAACGTCGTAGTGGACAAGCCGGCCGCCGGGGTGGGCGACCTCGCGGTCTTCGACAAGACCACGGGGACTATCCGCTTCGTCAAGGGTGCGACGCTTGTTGCAGAGCAGCTGTCGCCGCAGCTTGTCCCCGTGGCCGTGGTCTATGCCCGGCAGGGCGAGCGGGTGCTGATCGTGTCGCTTCGCAATGCGGCAAGCAGCGTTTGCTGGGCGTACTCTTACGAGGTCGCCCTATCTGGCTTCGAACTGTCTGCGGGGGGAACCTTCACGCTTCGTATCTATAATACCGACCACGCATTCACTTATGCCCCGGGTGCGACGCTCGCGGATATCGCCGCGCAGATCAATGCGGACGAGAAGATCAAAAACACTTATGGCTGGACAGCCTCTGTCGATGAAGCAGGGGCACGAATTGTCATGTCGATAAACACATGGTCGCCCAATTATGTGCTTATCAACGTTACGAATGGCTGCCAAATCACCTATCCTCGGGAGAACGTGAGCTATCAGACAACACTCACGGGGATACTTATCAAAGGAACCAGAGAAGAAATTCGCCGCAAGAATGGTGTGAATTCAAATATGGCAGGTGGTGTCCTCGACCAGTTCGCGGAATATTATTCGGAGAGAGGCCAGGCAGCCACAGGACAAAAGCCGGGAAGCGGCATAGTCATTCGGGAGAGCGTTTTCACCGAGGCCGACAACCCCGATCTGGTTGCCGTGTATCCCACCTACAAGGACTACCTGTTCGCCGAGCACATGGCACAATATCCTACGGAGTTCGGGACGATGTTGCAGGATGGCAAGACCAACACGAACCTGATCGGGCGGCTTACCTTCGAGGATATTTACGGCAAAACACAGTACCGCTACCCGGCTGCCGCCGCAGCCCTCGACTTCGGCATCACCGTGGACGGAATGACGACGGGGCTGGAGGCGGGGGCATGGTGGCTGCCGTCGTCGGAAGAGGTCTACCTGCTGATGCACGACAGGGTGTGTTTCGCCGCTGACGTGGAAAAAGACCCTGTAAACCGTACGCTCTTACGCTTGAAAGCTACCACGTGCTATGGTTATTATTATTATGTCCATACTTCATGCGAGATGCAGGAGAGTTACATCTACATTTATAACGGAAGGGCCGGCTATCTGGGCTATACAAGCAAGTGTTATAAATTCTCGTCCCGCCCGGTCTGCGCCTTATAATTATCTGAACCATGGAAACACAACGACAGATCGACACCCTCGAATCACGGCAGCTCGAATTACGGGCAGTCATGGCCAAGTCCGACGATAGGGCGGCCAAATGCATCAAGTCCGGCCTTGACTTCCGGGCTACCTATCCCCTGGATTATGAGGAGTACGAAGCGGCCAACGCGGAGTACAACGCGAACGAAAAGACCCTTGCGGAGCTGAGGGCCCGGCGTGCCGAAGAGCTGGCCGCCGAAGAAACGGTTATGGACTTTCAAAATATTGAGCAATGAAGATGTATATGACCAACAAGCCCAACGGCGAGCCGTTCTATCCCGTAACCGTAGCCGAAGCCGTGCTTGTTTCCGAAGGGGAAACTTTAGCCGCGGTGCTGCAACGGCTTGAACAGAGGATCGCAGAATTGGAGAAGTCGGAAGCGGCGCCCGAGGCGCAGGCAGACGTGCTGACCGAACAATAGAATATATCCTATGGAGGAATTGTGGAGGTTTATAGAAAGGTTATGCGAGAAAGTATGGCAGGTGTCGATAGGCGCCCTGGTGTACATGTTTAACGCCATAGCCCCGATACACGACATACTGACGGCCTGCATGATTATATTCGCCGCGAACTTTTTCACGGGCCTGTTCGCCGGCGTGCTCGTGCAGCACGAAGGATTCATATTCCGCAAGGCTTTCAAGTGCATATCCGAGGCTGCGGTAATATCGGGACTGATGGCCATGATACTGCTCGTCGGGGACAACATCGACAACCACGACGGGGCGATGTCGGCGATCTCGCTCGCAGTATATGCCCTGATATATTTCTACGGGGTCAACATCCTCAAGAACCTGAACCGCATATTCCCGAAGAACCGATACATCGACTTCCTGTACTATGTGCTCTCGTTCGAGATGATTAAAAAGATTCCCTATTTGGGAAACTACAAACAAAAACAAAAGGACAAATGAAAAAGAAATGGATCGTATGGAGCATCGTTGCGGCCGTGGCCGTAGTGCTCGGAATCGTATTCCCGCGTTACATCCTCGTGGGGGTTGTTTGTGCTATGGCCGGATGGGTCGGGCATATCCTGTACACTAAACACATCGCGCAATGACACGAGGGCTCAGAAACAACAACCCGCTCAACATCGAGAAGACACGGGGCGGCAATCCCTGGCAGGGCGAGGTCGTGCCGTCGAAAGACAAGCGTTTCGCGCAGTTTACGACGGTGGCATACGGCTATCGAGCTGCCTTCAAGCTGTTGAACAACTACCAGCGTAACTACGGGCTGGACACGATCCGCAAGATGATCGGCCGCTGGGCCCCGTCGGAGGAGAACCACACGGACGCCTATGTCCGCACCGTGGCGGAAAGATCGGGGGTGCCCGCCGACAGCCGGATCACCACGACCAACCGCGACGTGATGGTTCCCATCGTTGCGGCCATGTCGTTCGTAGAGAACGGCGTCGAGGCCAAGATGCTCGACGTGCAGGCCGGGTGGGAGTTGTTTGTAAAAGCATGAAACGCCTGATTCTCTACCTGCTCGCCACCCTTTCGG
>ULOU01032500.1_pt1 | contig 10778 bp, 5 predicted proteins | sample 1952821 | NCBI WGS metagenome assembly ULOU01 (sample SAMEA4835610, study PRJEB28245) | human gut metagenome | biome: gut microbiome; material: fecal sample | place: Denmark | collected 2008 | reverse complement strand
CACTCCGACAGCCGGAGGTCCTTACCGCATCACATTATCCGACGGGAAAAAAACCGTATTGGAAAATGTCATGGCAGGCGAAGTCTGGTTCTGCTCCGGACAGTCCAACATGGAGATGCCAGTAGCGGGATGGGGAAAAATAAAGAACTACGAACAGGAAATCGCTGCTGCCGACTATCCCGGTATCCGGCTGTTTCAGGTGAAGAAACACACTTCCGTGGCTCCCCTCGATGCTTACCAAGTGGAATCCACCATGGGCGGGTGGAAAGAATGCTCACCGTCCACGGTTCCGGAGTTTTCCGCCGTGGCCTACCTTTATGCCCGTGAACTGCACCAGAAACTGAATGTCCCCGTCGGAGTCATCGACTGTACTTGGGGAGGGACTCCGGCCGAAGCCTGGACTTCTTCCGAATCCCTCAAACAAGTCATGGGGTATCAAAAGAAAGTCGGAAAGTTGGAAGCATTAGGTTTCGACCGGGACAAAATCATGGCTGAGTACGGAAAAGAACAAGCATCGTGGAAAGCCGAAATCAGCAAAATAGACAAAGGATACCAAAACGGTAAAGCTTGTTGGGTCGGGGAAAACGTGGACGACAACGACTGGCAGCAAATGGAGCTTCCGGGTTACTGGGAAGGCAAAGGATTACCCAATTTCGACGGCGTGGTTTGGTTCCGCAAGCAAATCGAAGTCCCCGCAGACTGGGCCGGAAAGGACCTACAGTTGAACCCGGGCACTATAGACGATGAAGACATTGTGTATTGGAACGGAGAACAAATCGCCAGTGGCGCAGGCTATAACGTACAGCGTCATTACACCGTACCGGCCCGTCTGGTCAAAGCCGGCAGGAACACCTTGGCCATCAAAGTCAGCGACAACGGCGGCGAAGGCGGCATTGCCGGAAAAGCAGAAGACATGAATCTCAAACTTTCCGACCAGGCTTCCCTGTCTTTGGCCGGAAGCTGGAAATACCGTGTAGGATGCTCCTTGGCCGACATGCCACCGGCACCGATATATCCAGAGCACTCATCTTTCCCGTCCGTACTTTTCAACGGGATGGTTCACCCGTGTCTGGAGTATCCCGTCAAAGGTGTCATCTGGTATCAGGGATGCAACAACGTGGGACGTGCAGAAGAGTATGAAAGCCTATTCCAGACACTTATCACCGACTGGCGCAAGCAGTTCGGACAACCCGACATGCCATTCTATTTCGTACAGTTGGCCAACTATCTGGACCGCAAGCTTGTACAGGCAGACTCACCCTGGGCTGCCCTCCGTGAGGCGCAATCCCAAGCACAACATCTGGCTCACACCGGTATGGCCGCCAATATAGACATCGGCGAAGCACACGACATCCACCCGAAGAACAAGCAAGAAGTGGCACGCCGTCTGGCCGTCATCTCACTGGCCGATACCTACGGACAGAAAATACCCGCCCAAGCACCGGTGTACGACGACTATACGGTAGAAAACGGCAAGGTACGCATTTCGTTCACCATCCCTGCTATCGGCGAACGCTTCGAACAAAACAAAGACATCAAAGGCTTCACCATTGCCGGGCCCGACCATGTGTTCTACCCCGCCGAGGCCTATACGGACGGCGACGAAGTGGTGGTCTACTCACACTATGTCAAAGTGCCGGTAGCCGTCCGTTACGGATGGGCCGACAATCCGGAGTGTACCCTGCGTACACCGACCAACCTTCCGGTAGCACCTTTCCGTACCGACAACTGGTAAATCATCATTCAACAATAAACAAATCTTACAGCTTATGAGAATTAAAGCTATTTTATCTTTATGTCTGTTCACGCTGGCCACAGCAGTTTCAGCAGACGAGTTCATCAAAATCAACACGGACCAAGTCGGTTTGGTACTCCGCGCCGCAGACAACGGCAGGCTTTACCAATCCTATTTGGGCAAACGCCTGGCTAACGAAAGCGATTTGCAGCATTTGCCCAAAGGCAACGAGGCTTATCTGACCCACGGCATGGAGGACTATTTTGAACCGGCCATCGAAGTACACCACAATGATGCCAACCCGTCATCGCTGCTCAAATACGTGTCGCACACGTCCAAGAACGTACAGCCGGGAGTGGACGAAACGGTCATCACCTTGCAGGACGACAAATACCCCGTCACCGTGAAGTTGCATTATGTGGCCTATGCCAAAGAAAACATTATCAAAACCTTCACCGAAATCAGCCATCAGGAAAAGAAACCGCTGAAACTGGAACGCTATGCTTCTGCCATGCTGCACTTCAGCCGGCCGGCCTATTATCTGACGGAGTTTTCAGGAGACTGGATTTATGAGGCCACGATGAGCACCACTCCGCTGAACTTCGGCAAGAAAGTACTCGACACGAAGTTGGGTGCACGTGCCAACATGTTCACTCCTCCCATGTTCATCTTGTCCTTGGACAAAGAATCTTCGGAGAACGAAGGCGAAGTGATTTTAGGAACTTTGGGATGGACGGGCAACTTCCGTTTCACATTCGAGGTGGACAACAAGAAAGACCTTCGCGTCATTGCCGGCATCAACCCGTATTTCTCGGAATACTCGTTGCCCAAAGGCGAAACGTTCCGTACTCCGGACTTCTACTTCACTTACAGCGACTGCGGACGCGGACAGGCCAGCCGCAACTTCCACGACTGGGCACGCAAATACCAGCTCAAGGACGGCCAGGAAAACCGCATGACCCTGCTCAACAACTGGGAAGCCACCTACTTCGACTTCAACGAGGACAAGTTGGTAGAACTGATGGGCGATGCCGTAAAATTGGGTGTGGATATGTTCCTGCTCGACGACGGATGGTTCGGAAACAAATACGAACGCCACAGCGACACCCAAGGATTGGGAGACTGGGACGAGACACAGCACAAGCTGCCTCATGGCATCCAGAAACTGGTAGACGAAGCAGCCAAACGCAACATCAAATTCGGTATTTGGATAGAGCCGGAAATGGTGAGCCCCAAAAGCGAACTTTACGAAAAGCATAAAGATTGGGTGATTCACCTGCCCAACCGCGATGAGTATTATTTCCGCAACCAGATGGTGCTCGACCTGAGCAACCCCGAAGTACAGGATTTCGTCTTCGGTGTAGTAGACGGGCTGATGACCAAATATCCGGGCATCGCTTATTTCAAGTGGGACTGCAACAGTCCGATTACCAATATCTACTCTCCGTATCTGAAAGACAAGCAAACTCATCTCTATGTGGACTATGTGCGTGGACTGTACAAGGTGCTCGACCGCATCAAGGCCAAATATCCCAAACTGCCGATGATGCTTTGCTCCGGCGGTAGCGGCCGTATCGACTACGAGGCATTGCAGTACTTCACAGAGTTCTGGGCCAGCGACAACACCGACCCCATACAACGCCTGTTCATCCAATACGGTTACTCGTTCTTCTATCCGGCCAAGTCCATGAGCGCCCACGTGACCACATGGAACAAGAACGCGAGCATCAAATTCCGCACGGACGTGGCCATGATGGGCAAGCTCGGTTTCGACATCAAGCTCAGCGACATGAGCGGCGACGACCTTACCTATTGCCAAGGTGCCGTGAAAAACTACAAACGCTTGCGTCCGGCCATCATGGAAGGCGACCTCTACCGTCTGGTATCTCCGTACGACGGTACGCGCAGCCATGCAGCCAACCAGTTTGTCAGCAAAGACAAGGACAAGGCCGTAGTCTTCGCATTCGACGTATATCCCGGCTACGGCGAGAAGATTCTACCCGTACGTCTGGAAGGATTGGATGCCGGCAAACAGTATCGCGTGAAAGAAATCAACCTGATGCCGAACCAAGGCTCATCGCTCGAAGGTAACGACCGTGTATTCTCCGGCGATTACCTGATGAAAGTCGGACTGAACCTCCTCACCGGCAACAAGCTTTACAGCCGCGTGGTGGAAATCACAGCCGAATAAATCTTGAGACAGAAAAATGGAAATCAGAAGTTATATCATAGGGGTAGCCGCTGCGACATGCAGCGCGCTACCTTTTGCGCATAGCCTGGCATGGGAAGGAAATGTGTTGGTCTCCACGCCGCACACGTCCCTGCTTCTGCATGCCGGTGAAGGGCAAGACCTGCGCTTCGCCTACTTCGGCGACCGCATCGAAGAGAGCCAGATACACCAGATTCACGACGCATGGGACGGGCTGAACCGCACGGCATATCCGACTTTCGGCCAGCCGCCCCACCAGATTTTTGCTTTGCAGGCCGTACATGCCGACGGGAACTGGACTACCGACCTGACTGTGGACAAGGTGGAAACCTCTACCCTCGACAACGCCAAACTCACGGCCATCACGCTGAAGGACAAGGTTTATCCTTTCCAAGTGAGACTCTACTACAAAGCTTACAACGACATCGACATGATTGAGACGTGGAGCGAGATTTCACACACGGAAAAGAAAACCGTGGTGCTGAAACGTTTCGACTCCGGACATTTTCTGATACGGCGCGGTGACGTATGGATTTCGCATCTCCATGGCTCATGGGCTTCCGAAACGCACGTGACCACCGAACCACTCACACCGGGCATCAAAATGATCGAAAACGTAGACGGTGCCCGTAACGGCCATCTTGACCACCCCGAAGTCCTGTTCTCGCTCGACGGGAAGCCGCACGAGAACGAAGGACGTGTCATCGGAGCCGCCCTCTGTTGGAGCGGAAACTACTCCATCCGCATGGTGACGGACAATAATTTCGTACACCGTGTCTTTGCCGGCATCGACAGCGAAAGCTCGGAATACAAACTGGCTCCGAAAGAGGTATTCACTACTCCGAAACTGGCTCTCACCTATTCCGGAGAGGGTCTGAGCGGTGCCAGCCGCAACTTCCGTCGCTGGGCACGCCACGCCGGCATGCTGCACCATGGCGACCAGGTACGTCCCGTGTTGCTCAACAGTTGGGAAGGTGTGTACCTCGATGTCAACGAACCGGCCATGGCCGAGATGATGAAAGACATCGCCGCATTAGGCGGCGAACTGTTCGTCATGGACGACGGATGGTTCGGCGACAAATACCGCCGCGTACAAGACAATTCTTCCTTGGGAGACTGGGTAGTAGACCGGAAGAAACTGCCGAACGGACTTGAGAACCTCATCCAAACGGCTGATCGGAACGGCATCAAATTCGGCATCTGGATAGAGCCGGAAGCCGTAAACAGCAAGAGCGAACTCTTCGAAAAGCATCCCGACTGGGCTTTGCAAGTCAAAGGACGGCCCTTGCAATACGGACGGGGCGGTACACAAATGTTGCTCGACGTATGTAATCCCGAAGTTCAGGATTTCATGTTCGGCATCGTAGACAATTTGCTCGGCAAGCATCCGCAGATTGCCTATATCAAATGGGATGCCAATGTGGAGTTGAAAAACTATGGCTCGACCTATTTGCCCCAAGACAAACAGTCGCACATATACATTGAATACCATCGCGGCTTGAACAAAGTGCTCGAACGCATCCGCGCCAAGTATCCCGACGTGCTGATTCAGGCCTGCGGCGGAGGAGGAGGACGTGCCAGTTACGGTGTCCTGCCCTACTTCGACGAGTTTTGGGTGAGCGACAACACGGATGCCCTCCAACGTATCTACATGCAATGGGGTACCTCGTACTTCTATCCGTCCAACGCCATGGCACAGCATATCAGTGCCTCGCCCAACCACCAGACGGGACGTATCATCCCTATCAAGTTCCGTTGCGACGTGGCCATGAGCGGGCGGTTGGGTATGGAATTGCAACCCAGCAAGATGACGAAAGAAGAATACCAACAGACGGCACAAGCCATCAAGGACTACAAGTCCGTACGCGACGTCATCCAGTTAGGCAATCTGTACCGTCTGGTATCCCCGTACGACGACAAAGGCATCGCTTCACTGATGTACACCGACGATACGGAAAACAAAGCCGTATTCTTCGCCTACAAGATGGAACATTTCAATAACCAGGTGATACCTCGCGTTTGCCTTCGGGGATTGGACCCGTCTAAAAACTACCGCGTACGCGAATTGAACGTCAAGACCGGCGGACAACCTTGTTTCCTGAACGGCAAAACGTTCTCCGGTACCCTACTGATGAACACCGGTATCGAGATGCCGCTCGGCAGCGATTACGCCAGTTGCGTACTGGAACTCACTGCGGAGTAAACATTACATCCTTCCACACAGAAGGCTTTCTAAATCTGGAGTTTGTACTTTTCTCAGGGTACAAACTCCTTTTTCATGGCACAACAGGAAAGGAAGACGAAAAATAACGCTATATTTGCAAGTACATCAACATAAGGATGCCATGGACTACAAAGAACTAAGGAACCCAAGCCAACCGGCCGACACACCAGACGGATTTGTCAGCGAAATACGCTCCATCATCGACCAAGCCCGATCTAATGCCGTGCGCAGTGTGGACTTTTGCAGAGTCAGAATGTATTGGAACATCGGTAAACGTATCTTCGAAGAAGAACAGCACGGAAAAGAACGTGCCGATTATGGAACCTACCTCATCAGGAATCTGGCCAAACGCCTCGAACCGGAATATGGCAGTGGGTTTTCGGTGCGGCAACTGGAACGTAGCAGACAATTTTACAGACTTTATCCGATTGCGTCCACAGTGCGGACGCAATTAAACTGGTCGCAATATAAGATGCTAATAGCCATTGCAGATGCAGATAAACGGGAATATTACGAACTCGAAGCCATAAACAACAGTTGGACCGGCCGCGAACTGGAACGCCAAATCAATTCCATGCTCTACGAACGTTTGCTATTGAGCAACGACAAGGAAGCCGTGTTGGCCGTAGCACGTAAGGAACGCATTCCGGAATCTCCCATGGAAATCATCAAAGACCCGATGGTCCTGGAGTTCCTTGGATTGGAACGCCAACCTGCATATTACGAAAAAGACCTTGAGAAAGCCATCATAACCCATATAGCAGACTTTCTGTTGGAATTGGGCAAGGGATTCTCTTTTGTAGCAAGACAGAAACGTATCTTAGTGGAAGATGACGAATATTTTGCAGACCTCATTTTCTATAACAGGTTATTACGCTGTTTCGTAATCGTCGAACTGAAAACCGGCAAGCTCACCCACCAAGACCTCGGGCAACTACAGATGTACGTCAACTACTACGACCGCTATGAAAAGACACCGGACGAGAATCCAACTATCGGCATATTGTTATGTACCAGCAAAAACGACACCGCTGTCCGGTTGGCCCTACCTGAAAACAACCAAACCATACTCGCCAGCCAATATCAGCTCTATTTACCCTCTCAGGAACAACTTATCCGTGAAGTGAACGAAGCCAAGCAACATGTATATTCGGCATCGCAAAGGAAATAAAGCATTAAATATTGTAACACTATCGTAACACGTATGACATCTTGAGTTCATATCGAATACCTACCTTTGTCGCCAAATCAGCACATCATGAAACAAATATCTATTTTAGCCTTGAGCATACTGCTTGCTCTCCCTGCCGTAGCCGACGAGGGGAAAGAAGGAAAAGCCAAAACGGATTACCGACCGGTCGTCCACGGTACGCTACGTGGCAAATACGAGTACCAACCGGAAGAAAAGGCCGGACGCTTTCAAGTGCGCACCGCCCGAGTCAGCATCGAAGGAAAAGTCGCACCTGTAGTGGCCTATAAAGCCGAAATCGACTTGTCTGACGAAGGCAAAATCAAAATGCTGGATGCCTACACCCGGCTTAGCCCGCTGAAAGGCTTCGATTTCACCATCGGACAGATGCGCGTCCCGTTCACCATCGATGCCCACCGTTCACCCCACCAGCAATACTTTGCCAACCGTTCATTCATAGCCAAGCAAGTGGGTAACGTGCGCGATGTGGGAGCCACGCTGGGCTACAAGATAGGAGGTCCGCTGCCCCTCACCCTGCAAGCGGGAATGTTCAACGGTTCGGGCCTGACCGACCAGAAAGATTTCTGGACCAACAACATCAACTATTCCGCCAAGGCACAATGGCAACTGCCCAAAGGCTTTTCCGTCACGCTGAGCGCACAGAAAATCAGACCGGAACACATTTCGGTCAACATGTACGACGGCGGCATTACTTACCAGGCCGGAAGATGGATGATAGAAGCGGAATACTTGTATAAACACTACACCAAAGATGCCTTTCAGGACGTGAACGCCTTCGACGGGTTCATTTGCTATGACCTGCCACTGAAAAAAGTATTCAGCAAAATCTCATTCCTCGGACGCTTCGATTACATGGGCGACCATAGCGACGGTACGGCCAACGAGAACGGACACCTCACACTGACCGATGCCGAACGCAAACGTATCACCGGCGGCATCACCCTGAGCATCGCCAAACCGTTCATTTCGGACATCCGTATCAATTATGAGAAATATTTCTACAACGAGGATGCCACCCCCAAGGTTTCCGAGCAGGACAAATTCGTCATCGAGTTCATGACTCGTTTTTAGCTGTTTATCAACGCCTTATAAAGTACAAATCGTTTGGTGCAGAATGAAAGATCATTCTGCGCCAAACGATTTATCAATCTCAGGAGATTGATTTTCCGTTCTCAGCCAATCGTTTTTTCGAGTTCCTTACCTCTTGAAACGTACCTCATAAAGGTCACGTCGGCGGTCTTTCAAATTCCTTACACCACCGTAAGTATGCAGCTCGCTCAGAAGGTCTAAATCGACATCGGACACAAGAATCATTTCCGTGTTCGGCGTGGCCTCCGCCCGGCGTCCGTCGGTGGGGAAAGCAAAATCGCAAGGAGTAAACACCCCGGATTGCGCATACTGTATATCCATGTTGTGCACGCGCGGCAGGTTGCCTACGCTACCGGCTATCACCACAAAGCACTCGTTCTCGATGGCACGGGCCTGGGCGCAAACCCGTACGCGCGAGTAAGCGTTCTGCGTATCCGTCAGATAAGGTACGAAGAGGATTTGCATCCCTTGGTCGGCCATAATGCGCGACAGTTCGGGGAACTCCACATCGTAACAAATCAACACGCCGATTTTGGCACAATCCGTATCGAACGTCTTCAGCATACTGCCCCCAGACAGTCCCCAGCTCTTGGTCTCGTCGGGCGTGACATGTATCTTCTCATACATCTCATAACTGCCATCGCGACGGCACAGGAAGCCTACGTTATAGAGGTTGCCGTCGCGCTGCAAAGGCATACTCCCGGTGATGATATTGATGTTGTAGCTGATGGCCAACTGTAAGAAACGGTCGCGTATCTCATCGGTGTAACCGGCCAGTCCGCGAATGGCCTGCGACTCGCTCAGGTTGTTGAACTCTGCCATCAACGGTGCATTGAAATATTCGGGGAAAAGGATGAAATCGCTTTTATAACCGGAAACAGCGTCTACGAAGAACTCTATCTGTTCGAACAAGTCGTCGATAGTGCGATAGCCACGCATCTGCCATTGCACCAGTCCGACCCTGACCGTGGTTTTGGCCGGAAGCGTCTCTGAGGTTTCGGGCTGATAATAGATATTGTCCCACTGGAGCAGGCAAGCGTAATGTTTGGACTCCTCGTCGTTGGGCAAGTAGTTGGTCATGACCTTACGCACGTGGAAGTCGTTGGAAAGCTGGAAGGTCAGCACGGGGTCGTATATCTCACGTTTGCGCACCTGTTCGATATACTCCTTCGGCCTCATCTTGTCGGCGTATTTATGATAGTTCGGAATACGGCCGCCGAACATGATGGCCTTCAGGTTCAGCTTTTCGCACAGTTCCTTGCGGTACTCATACATACGGCGTGCCAAGCGCAGGCCGCGGTAGTCGGGATGGATGAACACCTCGATGCCATAAAGGATATTCCCCTTGGGATTATGCGTGCTGAACGTCTCATTTCCCGTAACCTTAGCGTATGTATGGTCTCCCTTCACCAAATCATAATCCACGATAATGGAAAGGGCACAACCGATAATCTTGTCATCGGCTACCGTCACCACCTGCCCTTCGGGGAAGATGCGTAACAACGTCTCTATCTGTTCATGGGTCCAAAACACATCGCTGCCGTCCGAATATACACGACGGAACGACTGGGCCAACTGTCCGTAATCTTCTATCTGGAGCGGACGTACCTGAATTTTTGTGATACTTTGATTTTCCATTTGTTCGTCATATTTCACGCCCGCAAAGTTACAGCTTATTTCAAGGCCTTGTTCTCCATCCGACGGAAAAGTAAGCCGTTCCTTCATTTTTTATGCGTCCGAAAGCCTTTCACGGAAGAAAACAGCTCTCTTTTTCGGAAAAAATAGCGAACTTTGCAGTCTATGTTTACCGTCATATTCATTTTATGGGGCAGCGCTACGGTGGGATACCTCCTGCGCCGCCACCCGATACCCGGCCTCGAACGGCTGATGACCTATACCGTATGGGGATTGCTCTTCCTGATGGGCGTGGAAGTCGGAGGAAATCCGACACTGATGCAGGCCTTGGACCGCTTGGGATGGGAAGCCCTTATCCTCACGTTGTGCACAGCCTTAGGGTGTGCCTTGGCAGCGGCAGCATTATGGAGCGGAAGCAGGAGAACGATACCGGCCACCCAAACTCTTACAGTGGAAAAGGATGCCGGAAAAGGACTGCTTTCGCACAAGCACCGTCTCGTGGCATTATGGCATCAACTGGCCGGAAGCTTCACCATTGTGGCGTTTTTCGCGCTCGGATGTGCCTTAGGCGTTTCTCACCGGATACCTTCCCTCCCCGCTGAAGCCGGATTCTACGCCTTGTGTCTCTTACTCATCTGCGTCGGGCTTACCGTCGGGCAAAGCAACGAAATACGCC
>ULOU01023741.1_pt1 | contig 10805 bp, 8 predicted proteins | sample 1952821 | NCBI WGS metagenome assembly ULOU01 (sample SAMEA4835610, study PRJEB28245) | human gut metagenome | biome: gut microbiome; material: fecal sample | place: Denmark | collected 2008 | reverse complement strand
AGATCGTAGAGCATCTCTGAAATCTTCTTTGTGAAATTCTGACAGCTTATCGTCCCGCCATCTGCATATCCATAGGCAAGCCCCACCTGCATCGTATCAGTCAGCGCGACCTCGCCCTTCGTTGTACAGATATCGACATCCGTCATGCTGTCCCGGTTAATATCGATCACATCCAGTTTTCCTGTCTTTTTATTAAATACAAACAGGAAACACATATCAACCCTTCCACCATACCGTACATATTCCGATCCATTTGCATCGGAATATGTCAATTCATCATCCCTGTCTCTGGTATCGGTTTCTTCCGTTGTCTCTTCCCCATACAGATTCAGGTCATCGGAAGAATCCTCTTTTGGTGCCTGATACTCACTGTTATCTACGCCAAATACAAGGATCGATATAATGTCTTTATTATATACATAATTTTTTCCATTATAGGTTACCGCAGTAGAATGCGAACCATCCTCATGAAAACTGATGATCTCCGATGCTGCATTTGCTGCCAACTGTTTCTTTCCCTGATTTATCATCCAAGCCAGAATGGCTGTCGGTATTCCGACCAGAACAAGGATCGCCACAAATGTGCCAACAATTATTTTCTTCTTCAGACTCCACGGATCACGCAGCTTTTTCGGTCCCATTCGCTTATGTTCCCGCGCACGTACATACAGATCCTCATCTGTACTTTTCTCAATATCTCTTTTTTGATTCTGAGTTTTTTCTCTGAACGAAGTTTCGTTCTGATTTTCCGCTTTCTTTTGAAAAAAATTCTTTTTTATATCTTCGGTTCGGATTCCTTCCGCTGCAATCTCATCCTGCGCTTCCTGTACGATCTCTTTAATCAACAGATCAACAGCTTCTTCACCTGTCTGAGGAGCCGGGGCAGCAGCCGGTTCTTCCTGCCGGCTGACCGGACTGCTACTTTCGGTTTCCTGTTTTACTTCTGGCTCTTTTTCTTCTGACTGTCCATCCTGCAATGCTTCTGCAAGCCGGATCGCTTCTAACAGCTTCTCGTCAAATAAATCTTCCATATAACAACCTTATGCATACAGTGGATATTTCTCTACAATACTCTTAACAAGGGCTTCTGCTCTTGCCTTATCATCATCAATAACTGCTGCCTTGATAGCCTCGGCAATTGTCTCCATATCAGCTTCATTTGCACCTCTGGTTGTAACTGCAGGTGTTCCAATACGAATACCGCTTGTTACAAACGGAGATTTTGGATCATTTGGTACTGTGTTCTTATTTACAGTGATATGAACCTCATCCAAAAGCTTCTCCACTTCTTTACCGGTACGGTCCAGATTCTGAAGATCTACCAGCATAAGGTGGTTATCTGTTCCGCCTGATACGATATTGAAGCCTCTTGCCATTAATGCAGAGGCGAGTGCTGCTGCATTCTTTACAACCTGTGCCTGATACTCCTTATATTCCGGCTGTAATGCTTCCTTTAAACATACTGCCTTACCTGCGATGACATGCATCAGAGGTCCACCCTGGATACCAGGGAATACTGCCTTATTGAAGTTGAATTTCTCATTGATCTCGTTGCTGCACATGATCATACCACCTCTAGGTCCGCGAAGTGTCTTATGTGTAGTAGTTGTTGTAACATGTGCATATGGAATCGGGCTCATATGAAGTCCTGCTGCTACAAGACCTGCGATGTGTGCCATATCTACCATCAGATATGCACCAACCTCATCTGCGATCTCACGGAATCTCTTGAAATCGATTGCTCTTGCGTATGCTGATGCACCTGCTACGATCAGCTTTGGCTTGCATTCCTTTGCGATCTCAAGAACCTTGTCATAATCTATAAATCCATCATCATTTACACCATAAGGTACGCAATGAAAATATTTACCGGACATATTTACAGGTGAACCATGTGTCAGATGTCCGCCGTGATCCAGATTCATTCCCATAAACGTATCGCCGGGATTTAAAATAGCGAAAAATACTGCCATATTCGCCTGTGCTCCGGAATGTGGCTGAACATTTACATATTCACATCCAAATAATTTTTTTGCACGCTCTCTGGCAAGATCTTCCACTACGTCTACATACTGGCATCCACCATAATATCTTTTTCCGGGATAACCTTCCGCATATTTGTTTGTCAGATGGCTTCCCATAGCTGCCATAACTGCCTTTGATACGATATTCTCTGATGCGATCAGCTCCAGATTGTTATTCTGTCTGTTCAGTTCATCCGTCATTGCCGCCGCAACTTCCGGATCTACTTTTGTAATTTCATCAAATCCAAACATTTTCTTACCTCCTGGTATGTAATAATATATAACGCACTAATAGAGACAGTATACCATGTCCTCCCTTTCCATACAAGCCAACAAGTACCAGAAATAGGATGAAATAAGATAGAAATAAAATTGATAGGAATAAGATCCGATCTTATTTTTCAGAAATGGAAATATTTTCACTTCGCCCCTTGACAAATAAATCTCTCTATACTAATATTGATGAGTATGTTTACATTGAATTGTCCGTGTCCGGTTTTAATGTAAAAACCTTATTATAATCTATAATTCAAATGGAGGTAGAGAATTTTGGCTAACATCAAATCTGCAAAGAAAAGAATTGAAGTAATTGACAAGAAGACTTTAAGAAACAAGATGATCAAGTCTAAGGTTAAGACAGTTATCAAAAAGGTAGAAGCTGCTATCGCTGCTGGTGACAAAGAAGCTGCTCAGGCAAATCTTCTGGTTGCTATCTCAGAGATCGACAAGGCTGCTTCAAAGGGCGTTTACCACAAGAACAATGCTTCTCGTAAAGTATCACGTCTTACAGCTGCTGTCAACAAGATGGCTTAATCTGACTCATATATATTTTTATAATTGATTACATATGTAAGGCTGCACATATATAATCAAAACCGTCAAAAAAACAGAACCTTTGAGGTTCTGTTTTTTTGTGTAATAATTCAGTCTCCAGACTATAATAATACCCGTGGTATACAATGATATAACGATGTTCGTGTAGCTCCGGCTACCGGCTCAATGATATCAACAACACTTCCACCGCCACCACATCTGATGCCTGGCTGGTCTTTAATTTGTAGTCTGTATCCTGGCAGGCTTCCATGATCTTCTTTAATTCCTGTTCCGAATAATTCCGGCACTGTTCCGCATATTTCTTCACCGACCAGGACGGAACCCCAAGTACAGATGCCGTATCTGCATAATTCTTATTCTCCGCAAGACACATCTTAGTCTTTAACAACAGATCGTACTGTCTCGCTATCAAAAACAAAATCCGCATCGCCGGTTCCCGGTTTTCAAGCAACTCATGGTACAGATGGATCGCTCGATCCTGCTGTTTTCTGGAGATTGCATCAATCATCTCAAAGATATGTCCTTCCGAATTCCCCACGCAGAGATTCTCGACATCGGATGCCGTTACAGCCTCTCTGTCCACTGTATAGCTTATCAGTTTATCAATCTCATTCTTGATCGAATTCATATCCGATCCGGTATGCTCGATCAGCGAACGGATTGCATCATCGGTTATCTGTTTTCCTTCGCCTTTGAACATTCCTTTAACCCATACAGCCAGAGTCTTCTCATTTGGAGTTTCAAAGCACAGGGCTTCTCCCAGCTTATCAACGGTTTTATATAATTTATTTCTCTTATCAACTTCGGACTCAACAAACAGGATCAGCGAAGTATCCGGCAGCTCTTTGATCCGCTCCGCAAATTCCTCACAGCTCTTTTTAAACAATCTGGTCCCTTCTGCCAGCACCACACGCCGATCAGCGAAGAACGGCATTGTTTCACAGAAGCCTATGATCTCCATCGGATCTGTCTTCTCGCCTGCAAACTTTGCAAAGTTCATATTGTCGTCACGGTCTGTTACCGCCGAAAGCAATTTATCTCTGTACTGGTTCACGAGATATGTTTCGTCCCCATATAACAGATATACCGGAGCATAGCTTTCGTTTTTTATATGCTCATTTATAACCGCCATTGCATCCTTATCGTTCTGCTTTTTTCCTGCTGCCATAGCTATGTCTCCTTTCTTTCCTGCTCCAGTACATTATGCCAAATACCGTTTTTATTTTCAACACCTGTCTATGATATTCTTCCGTAATACAGATGATCACGCCATATTCCAAATGCCTTTGTTACCGATCCCGGTACAAAGCCCTCCAGATATGCCACCAGTCGGATTCCCAATCGATCCTTCCGCTTCAATTTCTCTCTCATCTTTCTCTTGTCACTTAGACCGTAATCTCGATCTGGTTATCCTCTACATCAAAAATGCAGCTCTCATAATATCCGTCTCCCGTCACCCGCGGTCCACTGATGACTTTATATCCGTCCTCCTGAAGTCTCTTGGTAAGTTCATCGACTTTCTCTCTGCTTCCAACCGAAAAAGCCACATGAATAAGACCGATCCTTGCCAGTTCCTTTCTCAGATTTGACACCCTTGGCTTTTGCATGATCTCAAGTCTTGCTCCACCATCAAAGCTTAAGAAATAAGACTGAAACTCTGTTTGTGGATTATAATAACGCTCACCGGCTTTTGCATCGAAATATTTTATAAAAAAATCTTTTGTCTTTTCCAGATCTTCTACATACATAGCAACATGTTCTATCTGCATTTCCGATTTCCTCCTATATTTTACATTTCCCTAAAAAATATAACACAAATATTAAAATTTTCCCATATATGTTTTTAGAGGTTGCCAATCTGAGTTTATTTTGTTATAGTTTCAGAGGTTTTGATAAATATCAAATTCCAAAATTCTATTTTCAAATGGAGGTGAATTTTCATGGATAGTTGCGATCGTATTGGACAAAGTAAAATATGCGGTGCTGTGATAACGAAGCATCAATGGATGTGGCTGTCTATGGAGATCCGATAACCCCATCTTATATTGTTGTGTGCCTTTTCATACATCGCATCAGACGATCCTGACCATCCGGTCTTCACACTGAGACGATGTATTTTTATGCCTAAAAACAGGCAGGAAGGAGGTCACAATGAAGAAAATCACAGTATTTAAAAGATATTATGTAACGGAACTTGTAAAGATCATTCGTAATGCAAAGAATGCACAGACGCTGCAAAGGCATTTGTCTAACTATCATGACAAGGATATCGCTGAAGCAATCACAAAACTGAGCGAAACAGAACGAATGCGCCTGTACACTATGATCGATATCCCACGGCTTGCAGAGATTTTCTCCTATCTGAATGATGCCAAACCATATCTGGATGAACTGTCACTTGATAAAGCCGCAAGAGTCATATCCGATATGGATGCAGATGATGCTCTGGATATTCTGGATGAATTCTTTTACCGGAACTTTTTTACATCATGTTTCTATTTTCTTTTGCCAGAACTTTTTTACACCAGGTTTTTGTTCCACATTTTGGGCATTTCAAATATCTGGTTGAAATCATATGCATTCCCCTTGTATATGCACCAAAGGTCGGAACAAACAACTCATTGCAATGACGGCATTTGTAATAACCGATGGTGCGCTCACCTTCCATCGCAACCATAAGTCCACAACCAAATATAACACATGCGATCACTACCAGTAATATCTTAACCGGTACTGCGATCACCTCTGTATACACTGCAACAACCATGATCAATGTAATAAATGATATCGTTGCAATTAAACCCGTTATAATTGTAGGAATTAATTTCTTCTTGTTTTCTTCTCTTTCTTTAATCATATTCACCATATTTTCCTCCGCTTTCTTTTGATATTCTTCCTCAGACACTCTTGCACCGGACAACAGTTCATTTACCGTAATGTCCAGTTCCTTACATAAAGGTAATAACAGGGACACTTCCGGAAATCCCTTTCCACATTCCCATTTGGAAACTGTTTTATCACTGATATTCAGTTTTTCTGCAAGTTGCTTCTGTGTACAACCTTTTCTTTTTCTTTCTGCTGCAATAAACCTGCCTATACTGATCTGATCCATATCTGCCTCCTTTCTGACCAGATTATTACATACCTGCATCCGGCATCATACCCATAAAGCGTAGAAAATGGTGAATTTCTGCGGATTCTACGCACTGTAGAGTGTAGTTTGCCATTTCTTTATAATAATTATATCATGTGCTTCGCACATTCTATGCATTCCGCAAAATCAGCATCCTTGCGAGCAAATAATTTTGCATTCATTATATCAAATGTGTCATTTATCCGAAATAATATTCTGCCACTTGCTCTATTCTTTCCATTCCGATAGGACAAGCACTGGTTTCATACGTCATAATTAAATTAATAGATGGTATTATTCCATTATCACAATATGTTTTTATTTTCCTGCAGGCATGACTCGCATATTCCGAATTATCCATCATACCGAAATGTTCCCAATAATAATACTCTCCTGTTTTTGGATGTCGAATCGTAAAATCCGGATACATTACTATCCCATCCAGCACCAATTGATTTTCATATCGAAATGGTATTCTTTCCCGAAATAAAACATTATCGATCATTGCTTCTGATTTAGAACGAAGATACTTGCCCTGTGTCCCTTTTATATTCAACTTCTCCGGATATTTCTTATTTGTTTCATATTCTTCTGCCATCCATGCTTCTAAATTCTCTGAATGTGGTCCAAATGCCTTTCCCAGCAATTCAACATAGCCTTCATTTTTTAATAGCATACCAGATGTATCATTTTCATTTGGTATTTTCCTGATATACGCCTTGCACGCTTCAAGCTCGCACATTAAATCTTTTTTTCTTAACATATAATACTTTTTCATAGCAAGTTTTTCAGCCAAGTGTCTCTCTTTCTTTGGCAGATATATTGATTTTCCTGCATTCTTCAAATACCACTTGTGTCCTTTTCCGTTTTTGGCACATATTAATTCTTCTTTCGGAAGTGTTTTCTCTAACATCTCAATCTCATGTATTTCATTTTTCAATTCAGCAATTCTTTTTATTATCATATCTTTGATCATACGCATTCTCCTCGTTTCTTTATATGCTGTTATTCTGCAATATTTTTTATTGGTATAACTCTCATTTTCATTTATTAATACCCCTTGAGAGCACTTCTCCCATGGTATCAGGCTATTTTCCCACTTTGCATACCCTTCTGCTCATCCTGTTTGGGGTATATTGTCTAATTTTCTTTATCCATACCCTTGTTCAATCCGGTGGGGCGGGTATTATTTTCGTTTTCCTTCTCCAATACCCGGCTCACTCTTCTGGGGCGGGTATTATCTTAGCTTGCTTTCTTTCATACCCGGTGTACTCCGCTGGGGCGGGTATTATCTTAGCTTGCTTTCTTTCATACCCGGTGCACTCCGCTTGGGCGGGTATTATCTTAGCTTACTTTCTTCCATACCCTGCACCCCGACATTGACATTGGTATGACAGCCTATTTTCTTGAACAATACCCCAAATCCCGTTTCACCAAGGGTATTATTCAAATCTTTTCTCTCATATACCCATTATTTCATTTTAGGCTTGGTAGAAATCATAAATTTTATCCCCCATACCCATGAAGCATAATTTTTCCTGATCGTATGTGTAAAATTATTGCACCACATTGATCGGTGCGGTAAACCCTTGCGCCAATTGTCTGAAGCTGCATCAGAGTTTCTTCATGTGGATGTCCATAATGGTTCTTTTTGCCGCAGCTAATAATGGCATATTGCGGTTTTGTCATCTGAAGGAAACCTTTGGAAGATGCGGAATGCGAACCGTGATGCCCCACCTTTAATGCATCTGTCTCTGACAACAGGATACTTTTTTCTAAAATCAATCTTTTCTCTACCATACTTCCGGCATCTCCTGTAAACAAGATTTTTCTTCCATCATATTTCGCAAGAAGAACCATTGACAGATCATTCGCATTCAGACCGGATCCTGTAGCCTCTTCTCCCGGAACATTCGCTGTAATTGCATTATCCAACCCAATTGCTATCTTCTTATCATCCGTTATACCAGAAGCTTCTCGTTCAGCCACCTGTTTTGCTTCCGCTATACTATCAGCTTCTCGCTCAACCACCTGTTTTGCTTCCGCTATACTATCAGCTTCTCGCTCAACCACCTGTTTTGCTTCCAAAGTGCTCCCAGAGGGATAAAGACATTCCAAAGTCAAACCTGCCATATCCGGATTCTGCTTTTCCTGAATCTTATCCCCTGCTTCCATATATACAACATTGATATTCTTCTCTTTTGCCAATGTCTCTATATTTGCAAGTCCTTGTCTATCTCCATACTTTGCAAGAACCAGATTCCGTATCCGTACACCGATATGTTCGGCATTCAGCAAATACTCTATGCCTGATATATGATCGGCATCCCCATGCGTCACAAATACATAATCAAGCTCCGACATCCCATAATACCTGATTGCCGGAAGCAGCACATATTCCCCAACTCTCTGGTTGCTGGTAGAGCCTCCATCGATCAATATCGAAGTTCCCTGCTCCGTCCGTATCAGAATTCCATCACCCTGACCAACATCCAGAAATACAGCGACAAATGAACGATCAAGATTGGCGTATTCATATAACGCTGTCAGCAGTATAACAAGTATAATTCCATATAAATATCTGCCACATCTGCCTGACTTTTTCCTCACCGGCTTAGTCAAGTCTCTACCTAATGATTTTCTCATCGACTTATTAACTTCTTCGCCCGCCGAATTGTTCTCATCCGTACTCTGAGAGGAATTCTTCTCTCCCGCATAACACCTCAAGATAAAAAGAACCACTCCAAGTCCCAAATAATAAACGAGAACCATTCGAACAGAAATATGCCCTACATTTATACTGCTAAATGGAATCTTCTCGGACAGACCGCACAGTCTTTCATACAATATCAGAATGAAATGTGCCGGTATCCCGGCAAGCTCTGCCGCCTTTATAGAAATAATGCCACATCCTGCTGTTACAAGTGCCGACATCAACAAGCAGGAAACTAACGGCACAACCAGAAGATTTAAAAGTATTCCATATAACGGGAACTGATAATAATAGAATACACAGATTGGAAGGGTAGCCAGAGAAGATGACAGACTGACCCCAAATGCCTGCCTCAGCTTCCCCTTTTTCCCGAACGTCTGAACATATACCGGATGAATCACCGCTAATCCTGCAACAGCAGCAAAGGATAATTGAAAACCTGCATCCCGGATCACATACGGATTCCATACAGCCATGCCTATACTTGCAATTCCTGCCGATGTCAGAAGATCCGCAGATCGTCCTTTTGCTTTTCCGATCATTACAAGTCCCATCATAATCATCGCCCGGCTGGTAGATCCGGACAGTCCTGTCATAATTCCATAAAATACAACCACAATCATCGCCACACATCCGGAAATACGATAAGACCCTGTTCTTTTACGAAGCCATTCAAAAAGTGTCATACCAAGTATCGCTATATGAAGCCCCGATATCGCAAGAATATGTGCAATTCCATTTAGCTGATACATATTTCTTGTATCCCTGTCCAGCCCTCGCTTATCACCTAGTACCATTGCAGAAAGAACCGAAGCAGCCTTCGGCTCAAATGTCTGATCATATACGGAAGCAACCCGTTCCTTTATCCCCTGCAGGGTATTCAACAGTTCAGATTTTTTCACTCCTGTTTCCACATAAGAAGTATCTTTTAAGAACATAAATATCTTCTTTGCCTTATAATAATCCGCTGCATCAAATCCACCCGGATTCGTCGCATGCTCCGGTAAAGCTGCAACACCGGACAGCACTACATCTTGTCCAAGTATCGGTTTTTCCGATGTTGACATATATGCGACTATCTTCATCTGTCCCGAATAAGCAAGCTGGTTACCTACTTCTTCAATTTCTTTTGTCTTTTCAGCTACTTTTGTCTCTTCGGCTACTTTTGCCTCTTCAGCTACTTTTGTCTCTTCGGCTACATTGATAACCACTTTCTTTGCACGAATCTGTATCACCCAGCCGGTAGTCGTCTCCTGCCTGTCATATATAATTCCTCTCACTTTACAGGAAGCCCCTGCTGCAACCTTTGCAAAATTCTCCTGTGTCCGGAGCGAGGACATATTGCAATACCCTGCAATTCCCACAAAAACAAAGATCAGCCATACAAACACTGTATTACGCCACTTATGTACACAATCGATTCTTCTCCGTCTATACTTATATCCTGTGTTCAGCTTAATATGATCGTTCTCAATCTCACCATTTCCTTGCATATGATCGTTTTCTTGTCCGGACTTTATCATAACATTATCCTCATCAGCCTCAGGTTTTACCCTCATACAAGCTTTCTCAGGTTCCTGTTTCAACTTTATACAAAAGCTCTTAGGACTGAACTTCTTCACACGATCATTCGTATGCACGATCATCTCATATCTGTGCATAACAAAAAGAGCTGCAAATATGATTGCAGCCCAAATACACCATCTGCTGCCAGCTATTGCCCCCGTCTCTCCAAACAGAAAGGCACACGCTACCCAGAACAGTGGTCTTTTTATTTTATTTTCCTCCTGACGCACAGCTATATAACTTCCAAATGCCGGCCTCTGCGAAGCTGCATTTTACAGCTGTGTCTTTAATTACAAATTGAATAATCTGCCGTATAAGCTTTAGTAAAATCAAGATTTTCACCATAGATCAAATCCTGTTTGCCATCTATCTTGAATACAACCCTGTCTACATCTGAGAGCTGAACCAATGAGTTCACAACAGAATACAAAAGCACCCTGTCGTCATATTGCTCCACATTTGTCAGAAAAGAACTGCTGTAATTCACATAGCAGACACGATCCTGAACATAAATGTCCAAAATATCTATATCATC
>ULOU01023753.1_pt1 | contig 11195 bp, 10 predicted proteins | sample 1952821 | NCBI WGS metagenome assembly ULOU01 (sample SAMEA4835610, study PRJEB28245) | human gut metagenome | biome: gut microbiome; material: fecal sample | place: Denmark | collected 2008 | reverse complement strand
ATGTTGTAAAAAAGCCCATTTGTTTGTCTCCTTTTTCAAAAAATAAAAAGGGAGCTGTTCTGAATTATAATTTTTAGAAAAGCTCCCATATCAATAGTTCCATATTCAGTTGTAAAGTCACTTCTGGTCACAATGTGACCAGAAGTTAAGCTGTGATTTCTCCGACATCGCATACCTCATCCACCACATCATTCTGCTTGAACCGCAGCTTGTTGCGGTTCTTGACGTATTTTTCAATGTCAAATTCATTCTTTTTGTCATAATCGGATAACAGCGGGTACTGCTTATGCTTCGTTATATCAAATTTATCTGAGAAAAATGGTCTCACACCTCTAAGCTGCATGATACACTTGCTGCCATCCATAACCGCAATCTCGTCCTGACTCATTAACTCTTTGCCACAATGTCAAGTGGTAAATTCAAAAAAGGACAAGCACTATCAAAGAAAGCAGTCTTTCATAGTGCTTGTCCTTTTCTTATTCATGTTTTCTGCCTTGCATTGTTCGAAACGCAGAACTATAATATACTCGATGGAGGTGCGAAATGGATTATATGACATTGAAAGAGGCCGCTGAGAAATGGAGCGTGTCACCTCGTAGGGTAAATTATTATTGCGCTGGTGGTCGTATCCCCAGCGCTGTAAAGATGGCCGGTGTTTGGCTGATTCCCAAAACTGCGGAAAAGCCGATTGATGGCCGGACGAAACAGGGAAAGGAACAGAAGCATGAGTAAGATATTACTTTTGGAAGATGATTTGAGCCTGATCAACGGGCTTTCCTTTGCGTTCAAGAAGCAGGGATTTGAATTGAATATTGCCAGAACGTTGAAAGAAGCGGATGCGCTGTGGGCGGATGGCAGGTATGATTTGTTGGTACTGGATGTATCCCTGCCGGACGGCACCGGCTTTGAATTTTGCAAACGGGTGCGGCAGGTTTCCAAGGTGCCGATCATCTTTCTGACCGCTTCGGACGAAGAAACGAGTATCATTATGGGGCTGGATATGGGCGGCGACGACTATATCACCAAGCCCTTCAAGCTTGGAGTCCTGGTTTCACGGGTCAATGCCCTGCTTCGCCGTGCAAAGGATTTCAGCGCAACGGACACAGAACTGCAATCGAACGGAATCAAGGTTCTTTTGCTGCAGGGTCAGGCTTTCAAAAATGGGGAGCTGTTGGATTTGACCGCTGCTGAATACAAGCTGCTGTGCCTGTTTATGCGAAACCCCAATACGGTGCTTACCAAGGAGCAGATATTAGATAAACTGTGGGACTGCGACGGAAATTATATCGACAGCAGCACCCTCACCGTGTATATGCGGCGGCTTCGCATGAAGATTGAGGATAACCCCAGTGACCCGCAGATGCTCCTGACCGTCCGTCGCATGGGCTATAAATGGAATGTAGTAGGGTGAGGCAGCCTATGAAAATACTTGCAAATAAGGATATCAGAAATCTGTTTCTTGCGGTATCGGTTATCTGGGCAGCATCCCTCCTGCTGGCACAGGGCTTTTTATGGCTGCGCTATCAAAGGCTTTCTTTGTGCCTGCTGTTTATTTTTTTGTTGGCAGCGGCGGCTATATGGGTGGTTTGCTGCTCCTATTTCAAAAAGCAGAATAAGATCATGGAACAGGCGGTATCCCAGATCAATGTGTATCTTGACGGGGATAGCAACGCACGTATTGAATGCGACAGTGAGGGGGAGCTATATCGGCTGTTCCATTCCGTCAATTCCCTGGCGGCGGTTTTGAACGCCCACGCAGATAACGAGCTTCGGGAAAAGGAATTTTTGAAAAATACGATCTCCGATATTTCCCACCAGCTGAAAACACCGCTGGCGGCACTGAATATTTATAATGGCCTGCTTCATGAGGAAGATATAGAAGCGTCCTCCGTGAAAGAATTTGCTGACCTGTCTGAGCAGGAGCTTGACCGCATGGAAACGCTGGTGCAGAGCCTGCTGAAGATCACAAGGCTGGACGCCGGTTCCGTCACGCTGGAAAAGGGGGCCGAGAATGTGGCGGATATGCTGCGGGATGTTGAGCTGCATTTCGCATACCGGGCCAAACAGGAGCATAAAGAACTTGTCCTGTCCGGCCCGGAGGAGGTCCTTCTTTTCTGCGACCGCGACTGGCTGACCGAGGCCATTGACAACATCGTGAAAAACGCCCTCGACCATACGGAGAGCGGCGACGCGGTTCATATTACATGGAAAGCTCTGCCCAATGCCGTTCAGATCGCCGTAAAGGACAACGGCTGCGGCATCCATCCGGAGGACCTGCACCATATTTTCAAGCGGTTCTACCGCAGCCGCTTTTCCCGGGACAAGCAGGGCATCGGGCTGGGCCTGCCGCTGGCAAAGACCATCGTGGAAGCCCATAGCGGCACGATTGAGGTGGACAGTGAACTTGGAAAAGGCACGACCTTCACCATGAATTTTTTAATTCCTACAAAATTGTAGGCTGAGTGTAGGGTTACAGTAATATTTCGGTGCTATCCTTTCCTCATAGGCAGGAAAAACAAAAGCAGCCCGCCTATTTCGCAAAACATGAAGAAAGAGGTATATGCACGATGAATTTATTAGAGGTCAAAAACATTTGTAAGACCTATGGCAGCGGAGAAACCGCAGTCAAGGCTTTGAAGGATGTCAGTTTTTCCGTTCCCAAGGGGGAATATGTGGCCGTCGTGGGGGAATCCGGTTCCGGCAAAAGTACGCTGCTGAACATGATCGGCGCGCTGGACACGCCCACGACCGGCAAGGTGCTGATCGACGGTAAGGACATTTTTGCCATGGACGAGCGCAAGCTGACGGTATTCCGCCGCAGGAACATTGGCTTTATCTTTCAGGCGTTTAACCTTGTGCCGGAGTTAACGGTGGAGCAGAACATCATCTTCCCGGTGCTGCTGGACTACCAGAAGCCGGATAAGAAATATCTGGAAGAACTTCTTGCGGTACTGAACCTGAAAGAGCGCCGGAACCATCTGCCCAGCCAGCTCTCCGGCGGACAGCAGCAGCGTGTGGCGATTGGCCGTGCGCTCATTACCCGGCCAGCCCTGATCCTGGCTGACGAGCCGACCGGCAATCTGGACACCCAGAACAGCAGCGAGGTCATTGCCCTGCTGAAAGAAGCATCCAAAAAGTATGAGCAGACGATTATTATGATTACCCACAACCGTAGTATCGCGCAAACGGCTGACCGGGTATTGCAGGTATCGGACGGTAACCTCACCGATTTTGGGAGGTGCCGGGAATGAAAAGCTATTTAAGCCTTGTGCCGATCTCTGCAAAGGTGCGGAAACGGCAGAATCGGATGACCATTCTGTGTGTCATTATTTCGATATTTCTGGTGACAGCAATTTTTAGCGTGGCGGATATGATGATTCGAACCCAAAGCGACCGAATGACCGGCAAAAACGGAAGTTGGCACATAGAGTTGGACGGCATTTCTCAAGAAACAGCCCTGAAAATTGCGGAGCGGGATGATGTGGTTTCGATTGGTGCAGTTACGATATTTAACCCGGACGGAGAACTGCCCTACCGCATGGACGGAAAAAGGGTTGTACTTTATGGTATTGATGAATCCTATCTGACAATGAATTCAACTGGTGCCGCCGAAGGACGCTTTCCGCAGGGAATGGGCGAAATCATGCTCAGCAGCAATGCAGCGCGTGTCCTTCAAGTTGCAGTTGGGGACACTGTTACACTACGTACGCCGTCCGGAGACTGGGATTTTACAGTGTCCGGTTTGGGCGGTGTGGAGGAAAGCTACTATTCCGGGCAATATTCTTTGATGGATGCCTACCTGCCGCGCACAGCATTTGCAGCGCTGATGGAGCAGAACAACGTCCATAATCTTCAAACGTCATATTATGTCCAGTTTACCAGCGCGTCTAAGGCAGCTAAAGCAATCCCGGAACTGACGGCACAGCATAACCTGCCGGAAAATGCTGTCTCAGAAAACACCGGTGTGATGGCTATCGCCGGACAAAGCGATAGCAGCGCCGCAAAAAATGTTTACAGCCTTGCCGCAGTTCTGTTTGTGCTGGTTCTTCTGGCAGGTGTACTGATGATCTCCGGCAGCATGAACAGCAATCTGGCACAACGAATCCAGTTCTTCGGAATGATGCGCTGTATCGGCATGAGCAAATCTCAAATTATCCGATTTGTCCGTTTAGAAGCGCTTAACTGGTGCAAAACGGCTGTGCCCGTAGGCGTTCTGCTTGGCACACTTGCCAGCTGGAGCATTTGCGCGGCGCTGCATTATGGCATCGGTGGCGAGTTTTCCACAACACCGGTTTTTCAAATCAGTCCTGTAGGTTTAGTCAGTGGCATCGTGGTCGGTATCGTGACCGTCCTGCTGGCGGCAGAGTCACCGGCGCGACGGGCGGCACGGGTCTCACCTGTGGCGGCGGTCTCCGGCACGGGAGAGAATCTTTCCGCTTCGCGTCATGCTTCAAACTATAGCTTTGGAAAAATCGAGTTGTCGTTGGGAGCCCATCACGCCATTGCCGGTAAAAAGAACCTGTTTTTAATGACATCTTCTTTTGCACTCAGTATTGTTTTGGTGCTCTGCTTTTCTGTACTGCTTAAATTTGCCGGCTTGCTTTTGCCCGGTCAAGCTCCGTGGCAGCCGGATATTCTCTTGAACGGGTACGGAAACGAACAGGTATTGTCCCGCAGTATGGCAGAACAGCTGCGTGCGATTCCGGGTGTTGGGTATGTCTGGGGCGCAACCGGTCTTACCAACACTCCTGCCAGCAGTCCGCAGAAAGAGGTAGAGCATGTGGTGCTGGGTTCCTACGATGATTTTATGATGGAAAAAAGCAGGGATCTCGTTGTAGCAGGCAGGATGGCCGATCAGGCAGCCAGCAGCAACGAAGTCATGACGATCTATAATAAAAACAACCCGTTGAAGGTTGGAGATACCGTTTATATAAGCGGAAGAGACCTTACCATTGTGGGGGCTTTTTCGGAGGGAATGTTCCCGGATGATGTTACAGTCATCTGCCCACAGGCGCTATTTGACCGTCTGGTCGGAGCGCAGAACTATAATATGATCGGCGTTTTGCTGAACGATTCAGCAACAGAGCAGACTGTAATGCAAATTGCCCACCTTGCAACAGACGAGATCATTGTATCGGATGTGCGAGAGCGTAATTCGCAGGAAGCTGCTACCTATCTGGCTTCCAGAATTGTCGTATATGGTTTTCTGGCGATTATTGGACTGATTTCTCTTTTTAACATTGTCAACAGCATTTCGATGAGCGTTTCTGCCCGTACAAAGCAGTATGGCGTCATGCGTGCAATTGGAATGGATGGCAGTCAGCTTACTCGGATGGTTGCTGCGGAAGCCTTTACCTATGCTGTTTCCGGGCTGATTGTCGGCTGTATTGCCGGTCTGCTGCTGAGCCGTATGCTGTACGCTCGACTCATTACACGCTATTTTGGCATGACATGGCATCTGCCAGGAATGACGCTCTGCCTTATCATTCTATTTGTATTTGCTGCCGCAGCTCTTGCGGTTCATGCCCCAGCGAAGCGGATTCGAAACATGGCAATTACTGAAACAATCAATGAATTATAATTGCAATCCACTTTGGAAAATTTAATGTAACATCTGCCGGACGACGGCAAAGAAAAAATCCCCATCCCTCATTGATTGAGAGATGGGGATCACTGATTATTCTGTAATCTCCGGGATTTCTCCGACAAAGTTATAAATGATCCTGACTTCCTGCACTTTCTGTCCGTCAATCTTCTTGACTTCACCCACCAGAATCTTGCTGATGAGCCGGTTCAGCACCGCCTCGTCCAGTTCTTCAATGGCGGCGTAGCGCCGGATTTCCCGGATAAAGGTGCGGACTTCGCTTTCCTGTTCGTCAGAGTGTCGCATCATCAACATCAGGTCTTGCAGGCGCTTCTGGTTGGCTTCCTGCTCCTGTTCCAGCGCCGCCGTCAGCTTCATAAAACGCTGCTCGGTCAGTATCCCTTTAGCCTTATCGGTGTAAAGGCTCAGGAACATCCCGTCAATCTCCTGATTTCTGGCTTCCAGCCGCTGGCGTTCTTTCTGCGTCTGGGAAGCGTCTATCAGATACCGGCGCTCCATCCGGCTGCTCAGTCGCTGATAAAATGCGTCGGCATCTTTGAGAGCCTGTGCCGCCAGTTCCTGAATGTCCTTCAGAACAAGGTCATACAAATCCCTTGCCTCGATCTTATGGCTGGTGCAGGCGTTCTTGCCCAGCCGGTTGTAGGTCTGGCAGATATAATACGCCTTGTCAATCGGCTCCCGCATCTCGCCGGTAAAACGGTTTTTTCCGGTTCTGCCCACCTTTTCATACCGCACCTGCATGGACTTTCCGCAGGTAGCACAGTAAATGATACCGTGGAACAGGTTATAGAAGGGACAGGAGTTGCCTTTCATAATGGTAGGTCTGCGGTCAATGATTGACTGCACCTGCTCCCATTCTTCCGGGGAAACGATTGCTTCATGGCAATCCTCAATGATTTCCCAGTCCTCACGGGGGATAATGTCATAGGTGTTGGAACGAATCCCTTTCTGATGTGTCCGGCAGACCAGATGTGCGCCCTTATAGAATGGGTTTCGCAGGATATGACTGATCCTTGCACCGCCCCACGCATAATAGTTGACGTCACATTCCGTATTGCTCTTTACCCTCGTGATAGGAACCTTGTCATCCATGAGCTGCTTTGCGATCCGCATACAGCCCCAGCCGTCCAGCGCCATGTCATAGATTTTTCGGATCACCGGCGCCGTCTCCGGGTCAAGGATCAAATGCCCCCGGTCATCCGGGTCACGCATCAATCCGAGAGGCGGCTGCCCACCACAAAACTTTCCCTGCCGGGAACGGGTCATACGCCCCGCCAGCACCTTTTTGGAAATATCCCGGCTGTACATATCATTCAGGATATTCTTAAAGGGCGTGATGTCCATTTCCTGGCGGGTCAGGCTGTCAACTCCGTCTGTAATGGCGATATATCGTACATTGTGTTTGGGGAAAAAGATTTCGATATAGCTGCCGGCCTCGATATAATTTCTGCCCAGTCTGGACAGGTCTTTTGTGATGACACAGCCAATCTTTCCCGCCTCAATATCAGCAATCATACGCTGAAAGGAAGGGCGGTTGAAGTTGCGGCCTGTATAACCGTCATCCACATAATACTCATACTGGAACATCCCGTTTTTTTCGGCAAAGTCCCGGAGCATAAGTTTCTGGTTGCTAATGCTCATGCTCTCATTATCGCTGCCATCGTCCAGAGAGATACGGCAGTAAAGCGCTGTGATTTTTTGATTGACTTGTTTTTTCCTGCTCATAGTGTTCTCCTTCTATGAACAGGGACACGATACCATTATAATACCATGTCCCCGTTCCTGATTCAACCGCTTTACGCCGCTTTTTGTGCCATTTCCCGATGTTCTAACCATTCCTCGAAGTGTTCGCAGGTCTGGCGCTCGATCAGCTGCTCAAAGGCTTCCCGCATGGTTTTGTCCCCGGAAAACTCCCGAACCACCACGAACCGGACTTTTTTATTCTGCTTCTTGTTTTTCTCCATAGGCTACCTCCATAGTGTGACAGTCCAGATAACCGTGTGCCGGCAACGAAGTCCGGCAACCAGCCTATAAAAACCTGTAAATGAATATCTGACTGTCAATCTTTGCTTGATAAGTTTTCTTGTAAAATCTCGTTGCTTTCGTTGCCGGACAGAAAATACTTGTGAAAAATCCTTTATTTATGGGCTTTTTCTATATCAAAACCATAGATTTGCCAGCAACGAACCCGGCAACCAACTGGCAACAGACCATCATTCTCAGGCAATCCACTCCTTCGGAAGTTCCAGCTGGCGGCATTCTTCCTCGCTCAGTTCCACAAATCCGCCTTCGTTGTCGGACAGTTCGTTGTCGAAATTGTCACATTCCCAACCCTTTTGCCTGCCGTACCCGGCGAACATCCTGGGATTGGAGAAAGGCTTCCAGCCGGTCACGACTGTGTTCATGATCTCGTTGATATTGTGCAGCTGCCACCGCTTCGGCTGGTCAAAGGTATGCCCCAGCGCCTCCTTGAACAGCTGCTTGGAACAGACCATGTTCCCAGTGTAGTGTTCCAGAAAGCCCTGTATCTGCCCGGCCTCCGTATCCTCCGGCATGAAGTCCTTCTGCACCTCCACCAGCTGACGCTGGATGCTCTTGCTGAATTTCATGGAATACTGTCCGCTGCGGTAAATGGTCATGGCTTCTGCCCACACCTGCAAAAGATAGGCTCTGGAAGCATCCTCGTCCTCCAAAATATGAACCTCCGCATTCTCCGAGTAAATCATGATTGGGAGAAAGCGCCGGTTCCCGGCCCGATCCAGCGGCAGGAAGTCCAATGTGTTGGAAGAACCGCCGAACACACACTGCCGCAGCCGGTCTTTGGGCTGGGATTCATAAGGCGTTCGGTAGGTTTCCTTCTGTCGGCTGATAAAGGAGCGAATTTCTTCAATGCTCTTTGCGCTGCTGGTGGCAAGCATTTCCGACATCTCGATGATCCAGTGGCCTTGCAGCTTCTGGAACACCCGGTCATCGTCCAGCTTTTTCAGGTCATCGGAAAACCACTCGTCCCGGATTGCCAGCAGGCGGAAGAAAGTGGACTTCCCGGCACCTTGGCCGCCTACCAGACAGAGCATTTCCTCATATTTGGAACCGGGACGGAATACCCGGCGGATAGCGCCCAGCAGGAAGTGTTTCAGCATTTCTTCCACATAGTCGCTTTCATCAGCGCCAAGAAAGTGGTGCAGGCAGGAACGGATGCGGGGTGTCCCGTCCCAGACAAGGCTGTTCAGCACATCCTGAATCGGGTGATAGCAATTTTCGTTTGCTACAATGGAAAGTGCAGCTGTGATCTTTTTCTCACTGGTCAGCTCGTAGTTCTGCTCAAAATAGAGGAGAAGATATTTCACATCGGTATCTGTTAAGGCGCTGGTGTTCCTGCGCCAGCCCAAATCCCGTACAATGTCCACCCGGTCGGTCAGGAGATTTAACCGGATAGCATCCCGCAGGAGCGGATCACAGCAGAACACGATCCGGCAGTTGTCGATGGTATTGGCGGTTTTTCCCTTATCGGTGACAGAAAGGCTCTCCCGCACATCTTGGGCGCTCTGTTCCGGCGCTATGGCCTCGGCTGCGCTCATCACAGCCTGCCGGGTGGCTGGCGGTAAATTCTGATATTCGCTGCTCAATTTTCTTCACCTCTTTTCCATACTCAGCAACCACGGAAGCACGTTCTTCTATGTTGTCAGACAGGAGAATATCCAGCAGATATTCGATATATGGCTGCCTGTGCAGAGCCTCCACAAACAGGGGATGCCAGTCATCCTCCGGCTGTTTGGGAGCATATTCTTCTTTCCAGCGTTCCAGCAGACGCAGGTAATCGCACAGCACCCGAAAACATTTCTGCTCTGCCTGCCGGTATCGCACTTCCTCGCTGATTTTTCTTTTGATGATTGTCTTTCGTGGCGGACCATGACCTTTGCTGTCAAGACTGACAGAGAAATCCTCTGCCAGCTTCAAGGCAGCTTCCTTACTGCCCAGTCCAAAGAGGCGGGAAGTGAAATCAATCACATCTCCGTCCCCCTGACAGGCAAAGCAATGGAACCGCCTGTCCACCTTCATGCTGGGATGTCTGTCATCGTGAAAAGGACAACAGGCCATCCCGTTCCGTCTTACTGGAATCCCATAAAATTCCGCAGCCTGTCTTGTCGTGACAGACTGCTTTACTGTTTCAAATACATTCGATTTCCCCACCTCCAAACAAAACAAAAGGCACCCGGTTTCCTCAGAAAATCAGATGCCTTACAACTCCATATCCTGTTTTTTTGTCGGGGCGATCCGCCCCTCACGTTCCCATCGCTCCCGGTTCTTCCGGTCAGCGTCCAATTTGCCTTTCGCCAGCTTCTCTTTGATGGATTCTCTGGCTTTTTTCTTAATCTGCTCTTTGCCAGCCTGCTTGACCTCCGGCTTCAGCAGCACAGCCTGCACCTTTTTGAGAATCTTTTCTGCGGACTGCTGTAATTTTTCCCGTGCCCTTCCCAGTAGGGTATTTGCAATCTTCACCACTTCCGGCGAATTTTTTGCATTGGGGGATACCACGCTCTTTCGGTATTTCTCGATCACTTCCAAATCCTCAAGCTGGGTCTGTTCCCGTACCTTGTCTGTCACGACCTCCACTGCCTTGTCATAGGCCACATCGGAAACATCCTCCAACAGCGTCTCCACATCCTCGATTTTGAGCGTCAGTTCTTCCAGCTTTTGCTCCTGCGCCGCCATCTGTTCTTTCTGCTTCATCAGGATATAATCCTGCTTTTCCAGATAGTCACGCCCACCATAGGACGGCTCCTGTTCCAGATGAAGTCCATGCCGTTTGGCAATGTCAAACAGGATTGTCCGGCAGACTGCATCGAAAGTCTGTTTCCGGTTATTGTGCTTTCCTTTGGGCTGCTCCGGTTTTGGGAGAGGGATACCCAGTTCCTCCAGCGCCTTTTCCTGCTGGGGACACAATTCTCCATACCGATTTTCACAGTCGAACACATGGCGCTCGTGAATATGCGGTGTTCCCTCATCCAGATGGAGCGCCCAGTCTAAAATGTGGATATGAGAACCGAAACGGCGCTCAAATTCTTCATAAAATTCACTGACGATGAGCGCCAGCGTTTCCGGTGAGACGGATTCCTCTATCGTGCCGATCTGGTAGATGCTTTCTTCCGGACAGGTCTTGTTATTTTTCAAGAGGTCATCCACAGTACGGTTGCGCTCAATATGCCGGGTTTTCTCATTCCGGGCGTTCTGGGCATTTACATGGTCGGCATAATGCTCGTAGTAATACATCCGCTCAATTTCCTCAAAGCTGAAATCCGGCTGCTCCGGGTTATCCCGAAAGTCGTAGGTGGTAAATCCCCGGTAGCAGTCCCAGTACACATTTTGTCTGGCACGTTCAGCGTCAATGTGTTCGCTGTTCTCCACATCGAACCGGCGGTCATTGTGACGGGGATTGTAAGTGCCATGCTTCCCGGAGCGCCCATTGTGTCTTGTCAATTTCAAACATTTTTCCTCCTTCCTGCGAAGATGTTCCGGGGCCGGGGAAGGGCGGCGAAGCCGCAAATCCTGCGAATCTTGCGTCAGGTAATACCCAGTACGAATTGACGCA
>ULOU01031925.1_pt1 | contig 11309 bp, 6 predicted proteins | sample 1952821 | NCBI WGS metagenome assembly ULOU01 (sample SAMEA4835610, study PRJEB28245) | human gut metagenome | biome: gut microbiome; material: fecal sample | place: Denmark | collected 2008 | reverse complement strand
CACTCACCCATTTTATCGCCATGCTGCTCGCTCTCTGCGCAGCAGTCCCGCTGTTAGTCCGCGCAGCTGTCCACTCCGGTGTAAAAAGCCTCGCCGCAATGACAATTTTTATGATCAGCATGGTTTTATTGTATGCCGCCAGCACGATATACCATTCTGTCAACTGCTCCGGGCGCATTCTGCGTATCTTTCGGAAAATGGATCATATGATGATTTTCATCCTGATCGCAGGGACCTATACGCCGGTATGCCTGCTGACCCTGCCAAAGCCCTCCGGTCTGATGCTGCTTGCCGCAGTCTGGGGAATCGCGCTGGTCGGAATTTTTATCAAAGGCTTCTGGATCACCTGTCCAAAATGGTTTTCCTCTGTTTTGTATATCGCAATGGGCTGGAGCTGCCTGTCCGTTCTGGGACAGCTGTTTTCCCTCCTTCCGCTTCACGCCTTTTTATGGCTGCTCGCCGGCGGACTGATCTATACTGCAGGCGGCATTATCTACGCGCTCAAGCTGCCGCTGTTTGACGCACGGCATCCGATGTTCGGCTTACACGAAATTTTTCATTTGTTCGTCATGGCCGGCAGCCTGTGTCATTTTGTGTTTATGTTCTGCTATCTTGCGTAAAAATCTCCATTCCGCAGGCGCCTTACACCGAAGGAACCTCGTACGATCAATAGCTGCTTTGTGACGCCTGCGGCACGGACTGTGTATACAAAGCCAGCTGCTCTGCAGACACCAGATTTCCATCTGCATCTGACATTTTTCTTACTCCGTACCTGCTTCGCTCCGCCACCATTGCACCAGCCCCGCCTGACATCAGTGCCGCCGTTGTCATCCCTGTCCCCATCGCAGCTGGCGATGCTCCCCTCAGACGGGATGTCTGGATAAACTGCAGCGCTGCTGCCGTGCGCCCTGCCTGTGCAAGCTCCCGCGACACCGAATACAACATCAGAAACGTCATATACTGGCGCGCAGTCAGCTTTTCTCCCATCAGATTTACAAGGCCGTTTACCTCCTGCACAGAAAGGCTGACCGCTTCAAATGTTCCTGCCGGAAGTCCCGCCAGCTCCATAATCTGATGCAGCTGTTCCAGCCATTCACTGGAAATCCGCCCTTTTTCATGGATATAAGCAGGGCGCTCCGGATTGCGAAATTTCTGGAACAGCCATCCCATCTTTTCGGTTTCGACAAGCGCGGTTGGATTCGTACCAACGTCCACAGAACGGATTTCTGTACCGCATGCATCCACTGGTTCAGCTCCCGATACCTTTGCAGATTGCTTCACAGCGATACCATTTGTTCGCAGGCTCTCCTGTGTGAACTGCTGCAGCTTCATAAATCCCACGCAGAGCCGGTCGCGCTCTTCCAGTTCTTTTTTCAGAAGCTGTGCCATCAATAAAAGGATGCCGGACATCGCGCAGTCCATCCGCACAGAATCCTTCCACGGCGCTTTCATTTCTTTCCATTCCTGCACACTCAGCCTATCGCACTGCTGCATACGCTTCCAGAGAAATCCCCAGCTTCCCTGTAAAAAATGGCAAACCTGATTTTTTCCTTTTTCAAACTCGTCCATGGATTCCTCTTCCAGCTGCTCAAAAATTCCCGCTGCCAGAATCGCGTAGCGCCGCTGTTTCCATCCAAACTGCTCCAAAAATACCGGATATCGGCGCATCCATGCAATCCCCTTCTCATTCCAGAGATCTATTTTCTCCTGCTTCTGCCGGTTCATCCAGCTTCTCGCACCTTTCTGGTTGGCAGCCGCATAGACCGCCGCAGGCATCAAATAAATCCAGCTGTCTTCGGCGCGTTGTTCCATGCAGAGAAGCAATCCTGTCTCCTGTACGTTTAACGTTCCCTGTTTTTCTTTTTTCCGAAAAAGCGTCAACGCATACAGACTGTCCTGCTCTGCGCTGCAAAAATACAGATACTCTCCCCGTCTATTCTTCATGTTCTACCTCCAGAAAATCGCCGTCCATAAGCATTGAAAATGTCTTTTTCTCCTGATTGTAAAGATATACATGATTGGACAGAACCTCCTCCGGTCTGGTACATTCCCGGTTCGTTTCCTGCAAACTGTACTCCACTATTTCCGGAGAAATCATTCCGACGCCATGAATTTGTGCCTCATGAATACTCGTGAACGCAATATAAAAGTCACCGCCCAGATCCTGCGCAATTTTCTCCGCAACACCCGGATAAAAAACGGCAATCGCTCCGTTGATTTCCAGCGTATTTGTCAACAGATAGCTGCGCATGCCCGGCGGGATTTTCTGTTCGTCGTCCTCCCCCATAAAAATGCCGTTCTCGTACCGCTTTCCGTCCCAGCCCATCAGGCACTGGATCGAATACAGCCGCGGCGGATACAAAAAGCTCGTATTGACCAGCGCCGCCCGCATTACCTCCGCTTCGGGGACCATCCATTTCTGAACCTGATCCCGGTACACCTTCGTCGTAAAATAATCTCCTCCCAGATGAGATAAAACGCAGTACAACACCAACGCTACATCCCCGATGCGGATATACGGCACGTTTACAAGCTCGCTTCGGTAAAAATCCAGATTGAGCGGACGAAGAATCAGCATATTTTTCATTTTTCCGTACTCACTTTTTTCTGAAAGAGCCGTATTTTCCTGCGCTTCCACTGCTGCCTCAAGAACCCGAAGCATCCGCTCTTTTTCCTGCTTCTGCACCTTTTTATCCCCGCTGCAGAGCCTATCGAGCATCCCTTTTGTCGCCTTTAAACGAGCACAGCAGTCCCTGCATCCATTTTTAAAGCAGAATAAAAAACTGTCCTCCTCCGTCAGAATCTGAAACGGGTAAGGAAATTCTGACTCTACCTCCTTTTGCAGAAACGCCCGCGCATATTCCATTTTTTGTGTGTCGTCCATTCTCCCGTTACTGAAAACTTATAAAAAGTTATAAACTTTTATGTTTCATTCCTACTTCAACGAGTATGCTTTTGACGATATAAATACCTATCTACTCACAAGTTCTTGTACTCTCCATAGGCGTAAATTCCGAATTAACGCATCCGTACATATTTGCATTAACATTTAAGTGTTAGCTTGCAAATTGTTCTCCATAAGCTTTTAGGTTTAGTGATGCCTGGAAATCTCTATCTATAACATTTCCACATTCACATTTATATGTTCTATCAGATAATCTCAAATCCTTTTTTATTTTCCCACAGCAACTACAACGTTTGGATGATGGATAAAATCTATCAGCCACAATGAGCTGAATACCTCTATCATTACACTTGTATTCCAACTGTTTACGAAATTCAAAGAATCCCTGATTCTGAACCGCTTTAGATAAATGTCTATTTTTTATCATCCCACTAACGTTTAAATCTTCGATACAGATAAATCTTGGTTTTCGATTTACGATTTCAGATGTGGTCTGATTCAAATAATCTTTTCGGATATTTGCTAATCTGTGATTTACTTTAAGTAAAAGTTTTTCTTTTTTTACTATATTGTTAGTTTTACAGTAACTTCCTCCTTTCTTATTGTGTTCATATTTACGAGATACGCTGCGTTGCAATCTACGCTTGCATTTCTCAAGCTTCTTAACAGTCTGGCTTTTGTTTATATTCTTGTAGGTATTACCATCAGAACATATCGCCAAATCCTTAATTCCAAGGTCTATACCGATTCCATCATGATTAGACCTGTCCCTGCAGTCTGGGAATTCCACACATACGCTAATCCACCAATTCAATCCATCAAAGGATACTCTCGGATTCCTATATTTAGCATCTGTGGGAATACGTCCATGTTCAGCAAGTTTTACCCAGTTCAGCTTTTGTTTATTAGCTTTCCTGCTGAAAGAAAATCCTTCAAATTTAACATGCGTATCACGAAACTGTATCTTGATATTATCTTGATAGAATTTAGGCATTGATTTCTTTTTCGCCTTAAACCTTGGGTACCGTTGTAAACCCTTGAAAAAGTTTTTATAGGCTGAGCAGGCATCTTTAATTGCCTGCTTAGTTACATTGTTTGAAACGTTTAGCAGCCATGCATATTCATCAGAATTTCTAAGCCTTGTAAATTCTTTTCTAAGCTCCGTATCTGGAATAAATCTGCCACCTTTTTCATAGTTTTCCTTTTCCCTGGCCAAAGCCCAGTTATAAGCAACTCTTGAAGCACCTGCGTACTGAAACAGCTTAGTTTGTTGTACATTATTTGGGATCAACATTACTTTTATGGCTTTTACCATCGGCCTCCTCCTGCATCAATTCTCGGATAAGTTTCTTCGCTTTATTCGCTCGTTTTCCTTGTAACTTGCAGCTAAATACTGTGATTATCTGTACTAAATCTTCAACGAGTTCTTGTTGCTCAGATTCTTCAGTATTGTCAATAATCTCAATCTGTCGTTCTAAATCATCTTTTTGTTTGTGGCTTGAAACACGACAATAGCCAATGATAATGCGGTTTTTAGGCTTTACATTCATTACCTGGTTGAGCTGTTCATCGGAATAATACCTATAACCACTTGTTGTAGTATGATGCGGATGAAGTTTTCCATTAGAATCCCAATTTCGTAATGTCTGTGCTGATACACCTATAATTTATATACTTTTATAAGCCTTATTCAGCTGTTCAATCACCTCCTTGTGAAAAATTGCGTACATGCCTGGAATCTTGTGTAGAATTGAACTAGAAACATCAGAATAATAAAAGAAATAACAAGATCAAACCAACATGTCAGAATGAACCGGTTATCAGCAACCGGCTTCGCCCTTTGCGATGAACAGCTCGGCTGTCCCCGCTCGCGCTTCTCTCCTTCGATCACGAGCCCGCGCTGACGCGCTCTACCGCCTGCTTCGCAGGCTGCTCGTTCTCTAATGGCACGAGAAAAACAAATGCCGCTTTCAGCGTCGCTTGTTTTTCTTTCGTGCTCGCGCTTCTCTCCTTCGATCACGAGCCCGCGCTGACGCGCTCTACCGCCTGCTTCCGCAGGCTGCTCGTTCTCTAATGGCACGAGAAAAACAAATGCCGCTTTCAGCGTCGCTTGTTTTTCTTTCGTGCTCATTATATAGCACAATCGGCTTGAAAGGGAATACCGTAAACGGTATGACTTTCAAGCCGATCCAAATATGGTACTATGGTTCACTCGTAGTTTCCTGGGAGCAGATTTCGCGCTTGCGGGAAAATCTACTCCCAGGAAACTACGAAGAGAGCGCCATTTCATGAGCAAAAGGAGCTGCGAAGCAGCGGAAAGCATCGAAGATGCGCTTTTGCGAATGAAATGGCGCGGTGAACTGTTAGAATATTACGCCTGGATTTCCCGCACCAGACAATATTGTTTCAGGGAAAAATGCTTTTCCACGACTCCATACACCTTAAACCCGAACTGCTGATAAAACGCAACGTTACGCGGGTTGTGCGTTTCCAGCGAAATCATCAAATCGTTGCGTTCCGCGTATGCAACTGCCTCTTCCACCAGCGTCGCCGCGATTCCGTGATGCTGCATTTCCGGATCAACCGCCAGATAAATGATATGCAGTCTCCGATCCTGATGCAGCTGATCCGTCCAGCTTGAATTCAGGTAATCCCTGCCGAGCACGAAATTAAAAAATGTTTTCAGGCTGTGATCCTCCCGGATCAGATAGCCCTCCGTGCGCAGCGTCGCCTGCACCTCCGTAAAATAACGATGCAGCAGATGGTACGGCTCCGTTTCATCCGAAACGACCAATATGCCGTTTAAATCCTTACTGTCTGCAAAAATTTCACACGTCTCATAAAATTCCGTCAGGTCGCATTGAAACAGCTCCGGCATCAGCCGTTTCCGCACCTCTTCATCCGGAATCAGCTCCACATACAGCGGGTCCGCCGCAAACGAACGGCACAACAGCTCCTCAAGCTTCGACAAATCCTCTTCCTGTACCCGATACAGTTTTTCACTGTCCATAAAATTCCACTCCGGCTTCTCTCAAAAGCCGCTCCATCCTTTCCGTCTGCACGCACAGCGTATCGATTTCTTTCCGGTACAAATCGCTCTGGCGCTCATATGCAGCCTCCAGCTGTGCAATTTCTTCCGTAAAATCACTGCAGTCCGTTTTTTCTTTTTCCAGAAGTCCGGTCACAACCGGGAAAAAGTTTTCAAACCCGATAATTCTTCCGGTTCCCCATTTCAGCCGATCTGCGCTCTGATCCAATGCATACGATGTAAAATGTCGATAAACCTCTTCTTCAAACAAAAATGCGTACCGGTTGCTGTCGATCTCATACAGCTTGCGCAGTGCCGCCGAGAGCCTTCCCTCTTTCAGATTGCGCACCGCACCTTCCAGAAGCTGCAAACGATCCTGCAAAATTCCATGCGGAAACAACACGTTTCCATACCAGTCGATCCGCACATAGGCGTCCTGCTCCTGCTGAAAAACCTGTAAAAGCGATCGTTCCAGCTTCCGGGTGTCTGCCGCAGGTACTTCTGCAGCAGTGTCCGTTCCCTGCACACATGTGATAAAATCTCCGTTCACCGCCCCGGCATCGCCAGTCTCCGCTACGCACAGTCCTGATGCATTTTCCACACCAGCCGCCGATGCGTCAGCGTGCCTCGCGTTCCGGTTCGTTTTCTCTACCTTTGCATACAGCTGTTGCGCCGTCACCGTTGCCTGCTCCAACACCCGCAACAGCCGCTGTCCGTCCGCGCCGGTTTTTTCACACCATTCGCTGTCCAGCCGCTCCCTTGCTTTTCGGAATACTCTGGAAAAATCCAGCGGAACAACAACCGTACGGTCAATCGCCATCAGCAAAAGTCCAAACAGCTCATGGTGCATCCGATAAACATCCTCATCGTAAAAGCCGTCGTTGTCGAACTGTGAATGATAGTTCGTTTCCATAAAGCTTCCGCCCGTAAAATCATTTACCATCGACGGGATTCCGGCAATCGCAATGGAAAAATCGTCCGACCAGGTTTCAATCGGCGCGGTAATCCTCGTTTCCTCCGGATATGCGCCGGTCAGGCTCGGCAGCTCTTCCAGAAATTCTTCCAGAAAAGAAACGTATTCGAACGTGCTCCGAATCCTCGCCCGCGTCCCGTGTGCCAGCGCAGGGAGCTCAAAATTCAGGTCGGCAATCACGCTTCCCCGCCACTCCGGATGCACCGTAAATACCTGTTCATACGCGCCCGTCGACCAGTCGAACTGCGAATCCGCCACGCCCCATTCCTCGGATGCCATGCAGCAGAACATCAGCGTATTTTCGGGCTGATATCCAATTTCCAGCAGCGTTTTTCCCATCGAAAGCATCATCGAAATCGCGGTATTATCATCCTGAAAACCATCAAAATAGGAATCGTAATGTGCGGAAAGCATAATTCTGCGCTCCGGGTGCGTTTTCCCGGGAATCTCCCCGACGATGTTATAGGTCGTCTGCGCCGGGATCACCTTTGTCGAAGCGTCAAACAGCACCTTTACCTCACTGCGACCCTGCAGCATTTTTTTCAATTGATCTGCATCGTGCCGGGCAATCGAAAATGCCGGTGCATTCGACGGTCCCGCGATATCCTGTGCGTTCAGTGCGCGTTCGTCTACCTCTCCGTAGCCGCCCGTCTGTGCGGCAATGACAGCTGCCGCGCCTTTTAAATGCGCCTGATAAACCGGATAATTGATCCACCACTCATCCCGCTGGTTGATATCCACCAATACGAGCTTTCCGGTCACATCCATTCCTTCATAATCCTGCAGAGTTCCTCTGCCTGCATACACAACCGAGTAGCACTCCGGTCCGTCCGTCACAAAATTCGTCTGATACGCGCCAAGCTGTATCGTTTCCTCTTCGCCTTTTTCGTTTAAAAAAGTCATTTTCGCGCGTTCAAATTCCCACGCATCTACTGTAATCGCATCCTTATGGATAATCGGAAAACCGATTGTATGCATCTCCTGCTCCAGCATTTCCCCGGTTGCAAGCTCTGCCTTCGACCCCGCCGTCCGATAGCCGAGTTCTTCGTTGGTGCGGTGTTTTTCCATCCGTTTCGCCAGATGATAGGAATAGGAAATATCCAACTGCTGTCTGTATTTCTCCTGCATGTCCATCGTATACCACTCCTGTCTGTCATCGCTTTTATGCCTGATCCGGTATCATAGGAGACAAAAGACCTTTTTGATCCCGACATCATTTCAGTCCCAGTATATCATTCTTGTAGCAAAAGACAAGAAGGTTTCCGCTGCATAGAGGGCAAAGATTGAAAAATAAAATTTTTCAATCGTGAGATTTGTGTCTGTACTCACTTGACACAAACCCGACATGCGCAAAAAACGTGCGCAGAAAGGAGGAGAAATATGCCGCGCAGAGGCGACCGGTTGTGGCTTTGCGCGGCATATTGTATTTTGCGACGATGTCTGGTTACCCGATTACAAGCTCCCTGCCGCCCATTTTTTCATACAAACGGTGGGAAATGGAAACCACCGTCCGGTTTTCTCCGGCGCGCCTGAGCGCATATAAAACCTCCTGCTCTGTGCCTACATCGAGGTTCGCCGTGATTTCATCCAGCAACAGAATCGACGGCTTCGCTGCAACCGCCCGGGCAATGGACAAAAGCTGCCACTGTCCCTGTGAAAACAGTGCATCCGTGCAGGGCGTATCATACCCCTGCTCCATTCCGTCAATCACTTCATGCAGTCCTGCCAGCTTCGCCGCTTCGACTGCATCCTCTCTGGAAATCATCGGATCAGAAAGCGTAATCTGCTCCAGAACGGTTCCGGGAACCCGCTTAAAGCTCTGCTCCACGCAGCCAAACAGACGCCGTCTGATACTGTCCGGAAGCAGATAAGCGTCCTGTCCATATATTTTTACACAGCCCTTCTGCGGACGATACAGCCCCAAAAGCAATTTAAAAACTGTGCTCTTTCCTGCGCCGGTGCGCCCGGTCATCGTTACCTGCTCGCCGGTTTTTATCTCGAAGCTCAAATGCTTCAGAACCATCTTTTCCTCTTCATAGCCGAAGCTGACGTCTTCCAGGGAAATACATGCGACCGCAGGCGATTTTGCCGGCTCAGCGACCGCAGCGCGATCCGAACCAGCGGCCGCAGCATAATCCGAACCAGAGGCCGCGCCGGCTCTGCCAAGTTCTACCATCGCTTTTTCTCCCGCCTCCCCGGAGGTTTCCAGCCGCGTCGGCAGCTCCAGAAATTCTCCGACACGCTTCGCACCTGCCAGCGCCTCCTGGATCGTCTGGATTTCCATGCCAATGCTTTCGATTGGGGAAAAGATTCTCGAAATATAGGAAATTACCGCAACCGCCGTACCGACTGACATACCGAAAAACATTCTGACTTCCGGGCCGGACGAAGCCGACAGCAGCATGACAACGCCCGTCACCAGCGCATCTGTAATCAAAATAACCGGAGAATACAGTGCATCGTAAAAATTTGTACGCTCCATCGCAGCATATCCCTCCTGCAGCGTACGGTCATAACGTTTGCGCATAAAGCCTTCTTTTCCAAAAACATGGATCATCCGAATGCAATGAATCGTCTCCGGCACAAGACCCGACGTCCGCGCAGCAGCCTTTCTGCTGTCCATCTGCGCAGCCAGCATTTTTTTCTGAACATGTCTTGTAAACAGTGCGATCAGCGGCAGAACCGCCAGCAGAGTAATCGCAAGTCCGCGGTTTTTCTGCCAGAGCACTGCGTAAATACCGATCATCGTGCAAGCGTCTGCAAACATGCTGATGATACCGGAGGTAAACAGCGTTTCCAGCGTATCAACATCTCCGACGAACCGGGATGCGATCGTTCCTGCGTCCATTTTACTCAACGTATCTGCGGACAGCTGCGACAGCTTTTCGCACATCTGACTGCGCAGGCCGTGGGTCAGTTTCTGTCCGAATACGATCAAAAGGCTCTCCCGCGTAGATTCCAGCAATCCCGCCAGTGCTACCACGCTGAAATAGGAAAATGCCTGTACAATCGGCATCGGGTTTCCCGCAGTCAGCCCGTCCACGATTTTTTCCAGAATCAGCGGCGGCACAAGTGCAGTGACGACTGCGCCGACTACGGTGATGACCAATGCAATCGGAAGCAGAAGATTCTGTGTGCAGACCGATCCCACCGCAGTGAGAATTTCATGATGCGCCTTTGACGGCATCGTTTTTTTCAAACGCTCACGCATGGTCTGCTCCCTCCTTCCATACCTTGCACAAATTTGCATATTCCGGAACTATCTGCAGCATTTTTTCATGCGTTCCTGTCTGCGTCTGTCCGTTTTCCATCCAGATGACCTGATCCGTCTGATCAAACAAATACAGGCGGTGCGAAATCAGCAGGATAATCCGATCCTTTGACATCGCTTTTAATTCCCGGAAAATCTCCTCCTCCGTATTCCGATCCAGCGCCGCAAACGGGTCATCCAGAACGATCAGCGGCTTTGCATGGGACAGCGTCCGTGCAAGCGCCGTTCTCGCCTGCTGCCCGCCGGAAAGCCGCACGCCGCGGCTGCCGACCAGTGTATCGACGCCGTTTTCCATTTCGGACACTTCCCGGTCCAGGCAGACGCGCGAAAGCTCCCTGCCGACGTCGATCTGCTCCTCTCCGAGCGCGACATTGTTTCGGACACTGTCCGCCAAAAGCTCCGGATCGTGTCCCTGCCATCCGACCATGCTCCTGCGCTCTTTGTCTGAATATTCAGATAATTCTTTCCCGTTTAACAAAACATGTCCGGTATAAGGCACTTCTCCCAGAAAAATTTTACCAAGCGTCGATTTGCCGCACGCAACAGGACCCGTGATCCCGATGATCTGTCCAGGCTTTGCACTTATCGTCAATCCGTCAAAAATCTGCTTTCCGCCCGGATATGCGCCGCCCGCCTGATCCAGCTTCAGGCTGACCGCCCCGGCTGTCTTTTCTTCTGTTTCTTCCGGAGGCTCTGTCAGCAGCGGACGGATTCTTTTCCACGAAACGTTCGCTTTCTGTACGGAGTTAAACAGCTTCGCCGCCTTCGAGGACTTGACCGCAAGCTTTCCATAGCAGGATAAAAATGTCGTAAACGCTGCGATGTTCCAAACCGTCCATCCGCTGTTTAACACATTTTTCGAACCGAAATACAAAATCAGCACGGTGCTTCCCATAGAAATCACCTGATACAGCGGAGGCATCGCTACGACCTGCATTCCTGCACGGACTGCTGTTTTTTCGTAATCGTCCAGCTGTTTTTCATACATGCCGCTGCGCTGTTTTTCACAGCCGTAAATCCGATAAGTCACCGCGTTGCCCGCGCGGTCCAGCGTCGCTGTATTCAAGCGTCCGGCGCTCTCCTTATATGCGGCATTGCTGCGCTCTACCACAGTTTTCATCTTTTCCGCCAT
>ULOU01041641.1_pt1 | contig 11626 bp, 12 predicted proteins | sample 1952821 | NCBI WGS metagenome assembly ULOU01 (sample SAMEA4835610, study PRJEB28245) | human gut metagenome | biome: gut microbiome; material: fecal sample | place: Denmark | collected 2008 | reverse complement strand
CGCCGTTACATTGTATATATTTACCGAGGAGGCTGATTCTGATACATCGGGGGCAGGGTTGTTCATCTGGGATCCGGAAACAAGAAAACTTGTTTTTAACAGTAAAACGCCATATCTCCGTGTTGTCGGCAGTCATATTAAATCAGAGATATCAACAAATGACGCAGCAGGATTGGCGGCTGTTATGCCGGAAACAAATTTTCCGTGTGCGAAAGTTGCGGCGATTATGTTCTCTATGCACGAATTTCAAAAAAGCACCCCGCAGGTTGTGATTCATAGCTCATTAAAATTGAACTGGTTAAGCCCAAACCGTATAAAAGCATACTGGTTGGCTGATGGTGCAATTTTCAATCCCGGTGGCGATATACACATACCGGGCGGAGTATTCAGAGCGACTTGTATCTTGTTTGTTAATGTTACTGGTTATTAAAAAGGAGAGAAATCATGAAAAGAAAATGTAAAGTGAACGGCAAAGTGTCTTATCCGCAGAACGACGGAGTTTTAACGACATTTAGCTTTCATAATCCCGAGACAGGCGAAATGCTGACGATACAGACAACGTCGCAAGAAGAAACCGATGAACTGAACTACGGCGATACCGTCACACTTGAAATCAGAAAATCAGAGGTAGAGAAATGAAACCGCAGACTTTTCAACATCCGGAAATTCGTGATGAGAACGACAACATCATACAGCCCGGGGTATTCGGAAAAAACACACCGTTTTGCACAAAAAACAACGACGGTATCTTAGACTACATTGCAAATGATCTTGAGTATCTGTATAAAAACGGGGGCAGCGGTGGCGGACAGGGTATTCAAGGTCCCAAAGGAGATCCGGGGCCCAGAGGGGAACCGGGGCAAAAGGGCGCAGACGGAAAAGATGGAACTGCTGCGACAATCAAAATAGGAACCGTAACAACGGCGGCGCCGGGCACGAACGCTAAGGTCACGAATACAGGGACAGCTAATGCGGCGGTGTTTAACTTCTCAATCCCAAAAGGTGAGAAAGGAGAAAAAGGAAATACGGGAATACAAGGTCCGCCGGGCCCCGCCGCAGATTTATCGCAATACGTAAAGAGAACAGATATTTTTGATGGTAACATGATTAAATTGCCGAATGGTGCAAAGATAGGAGTAGAATGATGGATAAACTTAAAATTATCAGACCGAATGGCGAAGAAGAAATCGCAGAATTGACGACGGATAAATCATTAGTCGGGAACAATTATTTAAAACTCGATATCGGCGGCGTGCCGCATTATGCAAAAGTCGGAGATGCCATCGAGACGCACATGTACACTTTTAACGGTGTTGACGGTAAAAAATACTACATCAAAAAGGAGATAAAAGCAGAAGAAAACGAAGAGTCTATCGAAATCACAGACAGCTATCAGTTCAACGTTGCGGATGGCATTACAGTAATTAAAATATCGGACAACGTGAAAGATAGATACATTAAGGTGTCTTCGGGAATGTCTATTTCCGTCGAGTTCGTTTGGCTGCACGTCGGAGTTGATTACCGATGGAAAATTATAAATGATGAAGATGATATCACGGTATGGGGGACTACAACTCTAAGAAATAAATACATGAAAATCAGCTGGTCAGGCGAGATAAACAAGCATGAGACTGACGCGGATTTAACAGATTAAACGAGGAGACATCATGACATTCTTTCAAAATCTCAAAAGAAAAATAAAAAAATACAATAAACCACCCATTTGGTGGGGCGGATTTGTTACATGCGTTTTCGTTTTGGATATTATAGACTTTGCGGAATATTTCTGCCGGACAAGCATTAATTTCTTAGACAAATGGGAATCAAAGACAGTCGTAAGCGTTATTCTGATGTACATTCTTTCGTTCATCAACAGCTCATATGGCGTAGTGCTCAATGCTTATTTTTGGCTGATTATCATTGATATCAGTACACGCTGGCTGGCTATCGGGTATCAGTATCTTGTAGATAAAGGCATGGATCCGAACTACTTAACGACACGTGAGAAGCTATACGGCATTGTTCTCGCGTTCAGCGCAAAACGGCTAAAATCTAAAATCATGCTTTGGGGGTTTCTGACAAAGTTTATTCTCTTCACAATTCTCATTCTTACAGCTTCGCAGATTGACACGGTTTTGTCGGCAATAGAAATACCGTTGTCGTGGCCAGTGCTTAAATTTATGTTCGGATATATTTGTTACAACGAGATACTGTCGATTTGTGAGAACTTGAGAGATGCAGGAAATCATCATATAGACAAGTTGATAACGCTGCTTGATAATAATATATTTGCAAAGCTCAAGAAATAGCCGCTATTTAGCGGCTATTTTAAATAGGAGGTATTTATGACAATAGCGGAATTTAAACAAGAGCTCATTGATAAGAGAAGCTATTTTTATCAATTCCCGTGGCCAGCAACAACTTACGGACACTGGACCGCCGGGAGGCATTTTACAACGTTTAACGACTATCATTTTAATGTTGACGGAGACGGAGAAATCATCTACACAAGACCGCTTGATGAGGTGCCGAGGGCGACATACCACAGGAATACTGGCAGCATTGCCATCGCTCTATGCTGCTGCTATAACGCCCACCCAAATGACTTAGGTGATTATCCGCCAACGGAAGCGCAAATCGAGACTCTTGCGAAGATGTTCGCGGTTATAGCTGAGGTTTTTGACAATCCGATTGACAGGGAACATTTCATGACACATGGAGAGGCCGCAAACGACGACGGCTACGGGCTGTACAGCGGGGATCCTGACTGCCGCTGGGATTTAGAGCAGCTTTGCGATCAGGACGAAATCGGCACTGGCGGAGATATTCTCCGCGGGAAAGCGCAGTGGTATTTAGAGAACGGAGTGTAAAATGTATGAGAAGAAAAAAATTATCGCTGTTGCTTGCGCTGTCTTTGCTGTCTGCGCCTTGCTTGTCTATCTCATATGCACAGGTACCGGCGGAAACGGTAACGATGCAAAGGACGCAGTACGAGAAGCTCAAGAGTATAGCACAAAATCAGCAGATGCGGTTAAACGAGCTGGAAATCAAGTTAAATCGGCTGGAGAGCAACTCGACCGAAGCATCTCAAGAGTTGACCGAGCTGCAGAATCAGCTGACAGAGTGCAGAAAAGAATTGATAGAAACGCAGAAACAATTGCAGAGTGCAGAGATATCATTGCAGACAGCAGAAGAGAACTTAACGAAGCTGCAGACATCTTTAGACAGATTGACGAAGAAAATAGATGACCTGACGCATGACGTGAAGCTTGCAAAACGGCAAAGAAACCTCTGGTCATACATCGCAGGGGCAGTAGCGACGGGCTGGCTGGTAGACAAATTAAGTAACTAACGGGGCGGGAAACCGCCCTCTTTTTTTATTGCAAGATATAAAGATAATTTATAATAAAACATCTTGAAAATGTATTGACGAATCAAAGATGATATAGTAATATATAATCAAGAAAGGACAAGAGTTAAAAACAAGGAGGAAAACAAAAATGAGACAGAATGTAACAAGTATAGAAATGCTGAAGGAAAGAATTGAAATTGTATCGAATTATTACGGGAAAATAATTGGCAAGCCAGGGCAGTACGTAATAACTGTAGCGGATAGAAAATATCTGATTAACGACATGTGGGATCCGCTTGACATCGACTATCGCGACCGCGATAGCGGGTACGTATACTTCAATGTTTATCCGTTTGATCCGGACGAACTTTGTAGAAAAATTCCGGCAATCGGACTTCCGGAAAATACACCGGGCGAAATACTCAGCATGGTTAAAGAATACGCTGATTATAGAGAAGAGTTAATAAAAAATCACGGAGAGGAAGATTGGGGCTAATGACAGAAAACAAAAAATCCGCCCGGGGATGGGGCGGGCGCCGTAAAGGCGCCGGGGCAAAAAGAACGCTACCGGAAGGCGCAAGAACTCGGTCTATAAAAATGACCGACGGGGAGTTATTAAAAGTTAAAAAGGTGCTAAATGAGTTAAGGAGGAATAAAATGTTTAAATTGTATGGAATGCAAGACGTTAAAAAAGGTATTTTGTTCAATATTGAGGGGAGCCCGAACGGTGTGATCGCCGTCGCTACAGCACTGAAACCTGGATTGAATGAAAGAGTAGAGCTTATCGACCACAGATTTCAAACAAGATTCGGTGTTTATGTAAGCACCGAACCCCCCGCTAATTATCCGGTGAAAAAATCAATGATCGGGGAAACTGTTCTTATCGGCAGCGGCAACGATCTAAACGATTTAAAAGAAATAGAAACATACGGACTGGTCAAAATCAGCATATATAAGACTTCCGACAGGATTCATGTACAAGTCGAAGAACTGGATATGGGAGATATTACAGTAAACGGAGAAGGTACAGAATGGACTGTAGAAGAAAATAACGGAAGGTTTAAAGGATTAGACGACTACGCAGAATACTTTGTAAAATCTATTAAAAATGCAAAAAGCGCAAAGCGGAATGGAAATGAAATCTTCGTGATTAAATATTATGAAGACATTGACGATTACGCAGAAGTAAAATATAAATTATCTGTAACAAAAGATCTCGTCGGCGCGATCGGATGCAGCACTCGGTCTATAAAAAGGAGTGAATTATAAAATGAAAAGAGCGATACTGATATCGCTCTTTTCAATCTGCCCCTATCCTGTCAAAAATTCGTCAAAAATCGGAGAAATATACTGAAACATTTTGAAATAAAACACGAGACCATAAATACTAAAAATATAGTAATTATCGGCGATTGAAACACTTTGAATTACTCTGAAATACAGCTACTATATTATCTTGAAAAGTGCAGGATCATGCAGAAGGATGGACGTATTGTTTATTTGACGGAGACGAAAAAAGAGAACTTGTTTTGGAATATTCCAATTGCCAACACAACAGTAATTCTTTTGGGCAGCGGTACTTCTGTGACACAGGCGGCAATGCGGCTGCTCAGCGGCGCCGGTGTACTTGTTGGTTTCTGCGGTGGTGGGGCTACACCGTTATTTGCCGGTACGGAGGTGGAGTGGCTGAATCCGCAAAGTGAGTACAGACCGACAGAATATGTGCAGGGGTGGCTGTCTTTTTGGTTTGATGAAAAGAAACGTCTTGCTGTGGCAAAGGAGTTCCAGAAAAATCGCATCCGTTTTTTACAGACAGTCTGGGATAAAGACAATGAATTGGCCGATGAAGGTTTTTTTACCGATGATGCTTTGCCAGAAGAAGCGATCTCCGTTTTTAAGAGCCGCATGGAAATAGCGGGGGATGTGACCCATGTATTGGCGGCGGAGGCGGAATTCACAAAAAAGCTCTACAGGTATGCGGCACAGAATACGGAAACAGTCGATTTCACGAGGGAGCGTAATTCTGACCAGCCTGCGAACAGGCTGCTTGACCATGGGAATTATCTGGCGTACGGACTGGCGGCAACGACTCTCTGGGTACTTGGTATTCCTCACGGCTTCGCGGTGATGCATGGTAAGACAAGACGAGGCGCTCTTGTTTTTGATGTAGCGGATTTGATCAAGGATGCCATCGTCCTGCCATGGAGCTTTATCTGTGCCATGAGAGGGCAGAGAGACAGAGAGTTCAGGCAGATCTGCTTACAGAAGTTTACCGAACATAAGGCGCTGGATTTTATGTTTGATGAAGTGAAACGGTGCAGCAGACTATATGCGGGCGGTGAACGGTCATGATGGTCATATTTACGAGCAGGAGCGAGAAGAAGGCTATTTATACGGTGCGGAGGATTCTGGATAGTTTTGCAGACAGAATTGGGAATGATACGTGGAAAACGGTCATTACGCAAGAGGGATTGCTGACGGTGCAGGCGCTTTTGCGACGGACTGCTACCAAAAGTACAGCAGTGGCGTGTCATTGGATCCGGTCACGGAGCCATAGCGAGCTGGTCTGGATTGTAGGGAAGCGGGACATGTTTAATGAGGAAGGCATCGTGCCTGTCCACTCCACACAAAAGGAAATCCTTCACCATGAGTGGGAAAACGATTGGCAGTATCTGCCGTTGATAAAAGCGCTGGTAGCGGTGGCGGCACTCTTCCATGACTGGGGAAAGGCATCAGCGTTATTTCAGGAAAAACTGGATAAAGGGACATTGAAAATGGATCCCTTCCGTCATGAATGGGTATCTTGCAAGCTTCTTGAAGCGCTTATTTTTGCCGCAGGTGCGGAGAAAGATGACAGAAAATGGCTGAAAGTACTGGCGGAAGGAAAGATAAAGACAGAGGATATAGAAAAGAATCTGCAAATTGACGAGAAAGGAAACGGGCAGGCAGATATGAAAAAGCTGGATGCAGCACATTTGCCACCGATTGCAAAATTTCTGATGTGGTTGATCCTGTCTCATCACAGGCTGCCGTCTATGGCTAAGGATGGCTGGGTGAATGTGGAGAAAAAAAGTTTCCACAGTATATTCTCCAGTCTGAATGCGTCCTGGGGATATGAGAGTGAAGCGGAGGAGACTATTATGTGCCGCAGGAGCTGCTTTGTATTTCCGGAGGGACTCCTTGTGGAGAATGCGGCAGCTTGGCGGAAGGCCATAAAAAAATGGTGCGGCCGGTTATTAAATGATTACGACAGACTGATGGATATTATGGGAGGGGAGACATACAAATCATCATTCAGGGCTATCGCCCACTATACGAGATTGTCTCTTATGCTGGCGGATCATTATGTTTCTTCTCTGCCTGAGGAAACAGATAAGGGCCGATGGGCAAAAAATGATTTATGGGCGAATACAGACGGTAAAACCGGAAAGAAAAAGCAGTTTCTGGAGGAACATTTGGTCAGGGTCTGTGAACAGGCAACCCATATTGCTCACAGACTTCCTTATTTCAGTGATCAGATGGAGAGCGTCTATGATGTAAAGGCGTTGGCAAAGAAAAGTCCGGCAGTTTTCAGATGGCAGGATACAGTTGTCGAGAAAATCAGAGCATTCCGGGAGAAGAATGGGGATGGTGCCAGGTATTTTATAGTCAATATGGCAAGCACCGGCTGCGGTAAAACGTTTGCCAATGCAAAGATCATGCAGGCTGTATCGACGGACGGAAAATCGCTCCGGTATATCCTTGCCCTCGGCCTCCGTACGTTGACGCTGCAGACCGGTGATGAATACAGGGAACGGATACATTTGGACAGGAATGATCTGGCCGTCCTTATCGGTTCCAGTGCCGTAACCAAATTGCATGAGGAAAATAAGGAAGCAGATAAAGGTAAAGAGAAAAAGGGAAATAGAAAGGGGTATTTATCGGAAGAGCCGCTGCTGCCGGAAGAATTGGAGTATGTGGATACGGAAAGCGAGGAGCAGTCCCGGTTTCTGGATATCTTCTTCAATAAGACAGATAAAAAAGGAGTGGCGGTAAATGAAAAGACGTCAAAAAAGAATAAAGCCTTTCTATACAAGCCTGTCCTTGCGGCGACTATCGATCATATGATGGGGGCTGTGGAGACGACACGGGGAGGAAGGTATATTTTGCCTTCATTGCGGCTGATGTCATCGGATCTGGTGATTGATGAAATTGATGATTTCAATTCCAAGGATCTCATCGCCATAGCAAGGCTTGTCCATTTGGCAGGATTGTGCGGAAGAAATGTGGCGATCTCTTCAGCGACGATACCGCCTGATCTGGCGGAAGGTCTGTACAGGGCATATCAGGCGGGACTGAAAAGTTACAATTCCTTCTTTACAGGGAAAAAACAGTGCGCTCTTGTGCTTTGTGATGAGTTCAGGACAGATGTGGAACCGATGGACAGCGGGGATGATTCGGCTTATCGAAAGATTCATGATCGATTTATCCGTAAACGAGTGGAAAATCTGGGGAAAGAACCGATAAAGCGTAAGGGATATATACAGCCCTGCAGAGCGGAATATAATGACACTGACGCTGCGAAAGAGACTTCCTATTTTGAAAATATGAGGAAGGCCATAGAAAAGCTGCATGAAAATCACCATGTCATTGATAAAAGAACAAAGAAGCGTATTTCTTTCGGCGTAGTTCGTGTGGCAAATATCACTCCCTGTGTGAAAGTCAGCCTGTACCTCATGAAATGCGGATGGAGCGAGGGGACAGCTGTCCGCGTGATGACTTACCACAGCAGGCAGATCCTTCTTCTCCGTCATGAGCAGGAGCGGTATCTGGACAAGGTGCTCACAAGAAAGACGCAGTCTGCCACAGTGGATTTTCAGGATGAAACCGTGCGGAAGCATCTGGACAGCACACCGGAGGAGAATATCATATTTATTCTTGTAGCAACACCGGTGGAGGAAGTCGGCCGTGATCATGACTTCGATTGGGCAGTGGTGGAGCCGTCGTCGTACCGATCCATCATACAGCTTGCCGGCCGTGTCCTTCGTCATCGTCAGCCGGTTTCAGGGACGCTTGAAAAAAAGAATATGGCAATCATGGCCTATAATCTGAAAGCCTGGCAGGGAAAAGAGCCGGCTTACAGCAAACCCGGGTATGAAACCAAAAAGCGGAAATTGAACAGTTATGACATGCATGATCTTGTGGATGAAGAGGAGTTGGGCAGAAGGATTGATGCGGTACCGAGAATTTTAAAACCGGAAATGTTGGATAAGGAGCAATTCTGTCCAGATGATAAAAAATATTTCTCAAAACTCTCTGATCTGGAACATGCGAGCATGATGGATTTTAACTGCAAGGGAGATTGCGGGCCGCAGTGTATGCACGGATGGATGGAAGAATACTGGTGGATGACGGCACTTCCGCAAGGCTGCAGCCGCTTCCGTGAAAGCTATGGGGAAGAAATCAAGGCCTGCGCGGTGTATGAGGAGGGGGTACGAAAATTTCTTGTGTATGAGGGAAAGGAGAAGACTTTGCTTTCAGATAATGTAGGAATTACCGACTACAGTGGTATGACAGAGGGAATGGAGGGACGGTTATGGCTTATTCGTGATTATGAAGCTGCCTTGAGGCGGTACGTATCAGATACAAGTGATGTGCCGCAGGATGTGCAAATGAATGAGATTTCCTGCAGATATGGAGAAATCACTATACCCTACGGGAGATCCAGTACAGTGGATGAATGGAAATATTCAGATCAGTTAGGTATGTTCAAGTTAACGGAAGAAAATAGACAGGAGGGATGATTTTGAGCGGATTGACAGCGTACATATCGGAAGCGGCGGCAGGGAAAAAGAAAACGCCACAGAAGTGGCTGGCGGATACGGTTTCTTTGCTTTCCAAATGCGATATGGCGACACATGTCGGGAAATTCACCCATCCCGATGTGAAAGTGTATTTGCAGAGAAAAAATAAAGCGGGACAAAATGCCTATGTACTGACGGAAAATGTGGACTGTGAAACGGATATCGTATATTCTTCTGCCGCTTACATGGGCGCAGCGAAATTACTGCTTTATGCATTGGATGACGGAAGACCATTATGGAAGCATATCTATGAAAATGATGAAAACGTTAGGAGAGAAGTAGAATCTTTGGGCGTATCCTTCGATACAATGAGACAGGAAGTGGAACGCATGATGGCGACTGCCGATCCGGCAGCGACGGACGGAAGGCTGCGGCAGATTTACTTTCCTGCCGGAGAAGGGACGTATCATCTGTTGACCGTATTGCCGTCCTCAAGCCTTCTGCAAGTGCTGAACGGCAGAAGCAGGAATATGAGGCAGCACAGGTTTGACTGCCGTAATGAGAAAAGCGAGTTTTATGGGAATGCATGTGATGAAATCATGGAGAGGACAGTCATCGGCTTTGGGGGAACGAAAGCGCAGAATATCAGCGCCTTTAATGCACGGGTAGCGGGAAAAGCGGATCTGCTCATGTCTATGCCGGCTCTGGTGGAAGGGGAAGAAATACGTCGCCCCCACCGTAATTTCCTTGAGGAAACAGTGCCATACCGGGCCTATTTCTTCCTGTTCCGAAATCTGCATGAGTTGTTTCTCATGGAACGGAATAATACGGAAATTCGGAATAAGAGGGAAGCACTGGTCTGTGATCTGATTGATGTCATACTGCAGTCCTGTTATCGTTTACGGGAAGAGCCTGCCGGCTGGAGCAATGGCGAAGAGTTCCTTAATCTGCCGCAGATCCAGAAAATATGGCTTGATGAACAATATAGAGAGGAACGGACAGATGAATGGGCAAAGGAAACAGGGAAGTATTTTGCAAAATGGTTTATTTACAAATATAGAAGGATCAAAAAAGAACAGCGTGTATCATTGGGCGAGGAGGAAATGAAACATATCCGGCACGCAATGATAAAAGTGCTTATGGAGGAGGTGAGAAGTTTGTCATGAAAGCATATCTGCTTATATCCCATCTGCGGATTCATAATGCCAATGCCATGAGCAGTACCTTAACCATCGGAGTACCTGCTATGACAGCATGGCTCGGCGCAGTCCATGCACTGGAACGAAAGTTGGGAGAAAGGAGGGAGCCGGCTCTGGAGGGGATACGACTTGTAAAAACAGCGGTATCATATCACAAGACGAATCTGCAGATTTATAAGGGCCCCGGAGACTATGTAAATTCTCTTGTAGGAACGGCAAATCCACTTAATGAAAAAGGGGAAAGACCGTCATTTATTGAAGATGCGAGAATCCATCTTTCCGTATCCCTTCTGATAGAGGCCCAAAAGGTAGATGGGAATAACATGGAATTATTGGAACAGGCAGTAAAGGAAATATTGCCCCGGATGAAAATGGCGGGGGGAGACATACTGGATATTAGAAAAATCCAAGTCATGCGTATAGATGAAGACAATCCTATATCAGTTAGGAAAGTGATTTCCACCCTTATGCCCGGTTATATACCTATTGAACGCAGGGATCTCATGGAAGCGAAAGAGCTGGAAGGAAAAGACAGTCTGGACAGGCTGCTTCACTATCTGAAAGTACATCAGATGGCAGAAAAAGATGAATCCGGTAAGGTAACAGGCTGGAAATACGAAAAGGCGGCGGCCGGATGGATTGCGCCGCTTGCTGTAGGATTTAAAGGATTGTCTCCGCTGGGGAAAGTAAAAAATCAGCGGGATCCGGATACGCCCCATCGATTTGCAGAAAGCATAGTCACCCTTGGTGAATTTAAGATGGCTCATCGGTTCCGTGACATAGATGAAATGATGTGGCACTATGCCTATGAAGAAACCAATCAATTATATCTTTGTAAAAATAAGGAATGACCAGGAGGAAATGAAAATGGCGAAAAAAGAATCAAATCTGGCATCTGTACTTTCTTTTGAAAAGAAACTTGTTTTATCGGATGGCTATATGTATGGAACAACCTGGGAAAAAAGAAATGAAACAGCCCGTCCCGTTATGCTGGTAGAAAAATCTGTAAGAGGAACCATTTCCAACCGATTGAAGGATAGTGTAAAAAATGATCCCATGAAATTGAATGCGGAAGTGGAAAAAGCAAATCTGCAGACCGTAGACAGTGCTTCTATTTCTTTAAACGATGACACATTGAAATTATCCTTTACAATCAAAGTCCTTTCCGGTGTAGAGCATCCTTCTGCATGCAATAACGAAACTCATCATAAAAAGATAGAAGAAATAGGAAAGAAATTTATTGAGCAGAACGGATTTAAAGAGCTGTCAGCCCGTTATGCGATGAATATAGC
>ULOU01015548.1_pt1 | contig 11779 bp, 8 predicted proteins | sample 1952821 | NCBI WGS metagenome assembly ULOU01 (sample SAMEA4835610, study PRJEB28245) | human gut metagenome | biome: gut microbiome; material: fecal sample | place: Denmark | collected 2008 | reverse complement strand
GACGCTCTTACTCATATAATTGAGAGCAGAAGTAAGGAAGCCACCTGTACCACTGGTGAAGTCACCAAAGGTCTCGCCCAATTTCGGGTCAAGCATCATCACGATAAAGTCTGTCAAAGCACGTGGAGTATAGAACTCACCTGCATTGCCTGCTGATTGCAGGTCTTTTAAGATTCCCTCATAAATATCTCCAAATGTGTGGCGGTCATCAGCATCGTCAAATTCGATTTCATTTACGATGTTGACCACTTGACGCAAAAGCGTTCCATTCTTCATATACTGGTTTAAGTCAGCAAATGTTTCTTGAACAATGCTTTTGGCTCTTGGTGTATTGGCATCTATTGGAAGATTCTTTAAAGTAGGAAACAGCTTTTCATTAACGAAAGAGAGCAATGCTTCTCCTGTCAACGCTTCACCGTCTTTTTCATCTACTGCCCATTTGCGCCAACGCAAATCTTCGGGGATGATGGACTTGTAGTTGTCATCTTTGTATTCCCATGTTTCTTCCTGAGTGTCATAGACTTTCAAGAAAAACATCCAAGTCATCTGTTCAATTCTCTGTGCGTCACCATTGATACCAGCATCTTGGCGCATTATATTTTGGATTCGCTTTATGATGTTGTTTACTGCCATTTTTAAGCTGATTTATATATTTGATATTCAAGTTCTCTGATAGCTTGTTCAAAAGCGACTTTGCCACCGAATAACTTTATGATTTTAGTTGGTTTCCCTATACTGTTGAACGGCGGTATCTCCAAAATATTTGCCTTTTCAAAGTCGAGAATACCATTCTCTGCATATTTGTCAAGAAGAGCCTCCAATATTTCACGAGCTTTACCTTCGTACTTCCCGAAGTAATTACGCTTCTTTACATTGTTTGCTCTCTCTTTCCTTGTTAATGGCGGTTGGTCAAACGCAACGTGGCATATCACATCAAAGATATCGGCATCCTTCAATGCCGGATTAGCTTCACGTACAGCATCTATCAGAATAGCATATTCCTTCAATTCATCCATAATGGCTTGTTTGCGTTCTGCCTCCGTCCACGTTTGGATAAAATCATCCAAAGTTTGGTAATGGCGTAATAATTGCTTTTTAGCAAACGACTGAACACTTTCCGTTCTCATCGTCTTACCATCTTCTCCTAACACTGAAACGATTTCATGGGCAATGCGAATATTCTTACCGCTGATAAGATATTTCTCACGAGGCTCAGATACTATTGGAGTTTCTGGAGCATCAATAATTTTGTAAGGCTTGGGCTTTTTCCCTCCTCCTTTTGGTGGTTCCGGGTCGCCATCAAATGCTGGATCTTTGAATTTTGCGGTAGCATTGCGGAAATCAAGGATTTCCAAATGCCATTTGCCCTTGTCTTTTCTAAGTCGTGTACCTCGTCCAATGATTTGCTTAAATTCAGTCATAGAACCAATTTCTTTGTCTATGACGATTAAACCACAAGTTTTGCAGTCCACTCCTGTAGATAAAAGTTCAGATGTGGTAACAATTACAGGATAAGGCTCATCTACACTAATGAAATTGTCCAGTTGTTTCTTACCTTCTTTATCCTCACCAACAATACGTGTAACATAGTAAGGCGACTTTTTACATAAATCGCTATTCATATTGATAAGCAGCGTTCTCATTTCGGCAGCTTCTTCAATATCTGAACAGAACACGATTGTCTTTGTCATACGACCAATGTCATGTAACATTTGGGTTATCCTATTTGCTACTACTTTACGCCTTAACTTGATGGCGAGGTCACGACCAATGTTTTGCCTTTGATATAATTTCTGTTCAATCTCCTTACCTAATAAGTCTATTTCACCTTCTTCGGGCGTCCACCCCTGCAAATCGACGTTGATGAAGTCGGCAGTGACCCGATATGGAGCCAAGAAACCATCTTGGATTCCTTGGAGTAGGGAATAGGTATATACTGGCTCTCCAAAATAATCCAAATTGTTTGCTCCTTCATCTGCTTTTGGGGTTGCAGTCATACCAATTTGAGTAGCAGAACTAAAATACTCCAATACTTTGCGCCATGCAGAATCATCCTTTGCACTTCCTCGATGGCACTCATCAACAATAATCAAATCAAAGAAGTTTGGCTGCACTTCTAGGAATGGATCTGGCTTACCTTCTTTTCCGACCAGTTGATGATATAACGCCATATATACCTCATATGATGAATCAATCTTTTCTTCACCTTCTCCAACAGAAGTTATCTTGGTCATAAACTTTTTGAAGGGCTTGAAGTCTTGAACCATCGTTTGGTCAATGAGTATATTACGGTCTGCAAGATAAAGAATCTTTTTCTTAGATCCACTCTTATGAAGCCTATGAATAATTTGAAATGCCGTAAAAGTCTTGCCTGTACCTGTAGCCATCACTACAAGTACACGCTGTTGTCCCCTTGCAATGGCTTCCACGGTACGGTCAACCGCTATGCGTTGATAGTATCTTGGTTCGTGGCTATGGGCATCATAATAAAAAGGTGTTTCTACAATATTAAGTTCATTCGGTGCATAGTTCTTGGATGCAAGATAACGATTGTACAGTTCTTCTTCTGTCGGGAAGTTCTCTAACTTAATTTCGGTTTCTTTCCCCGTGATAAAGTCATGTTCCAAAAAAGCATCGCCATTACTGGAATACGCAAATTTCAAATCAAGAATTTGGGCATAATCCATAGCTTGTTGGATGCCACCTCCAACAGCGTGTTTATTGTCTTTGGCTTCAACAACAGCGATGGGCTTACCTTTATGATATAATAGATAATCGGCTTTTTTACCTTCTGCTACCGAATGTTGGTTGCCGACAACAAGTACTCGTCCATCAGTAAAATAATACTCTTCACGCATATTTACGCTTACAGCCCATCCTTTTTGTTGGAGTGCAGGAGTAATAAACAGAGTGCGTATCTCTTGCTCTTTTAACTCTTTTTTGTTTACTTCCATGACAGTAATTCATTAATGATTTGTACTGCTGACAATCAAATCTTTTACATCAATATTAAGAGCATTGGCTATATCATTAAGAGTCTTGAGGTCTGGTTGAACAGAATTACTACACCATTTGCTCACAGTACAATTAGATTTTCCTATCTGTTCCGCAAGCCATTTTCCTGTTTTCTGTTGCTCTGCAAGCACTACTTTTAGCCTGTTAAAATTAGCCATGAGGTAAAATGTTTTAATTCAGGAGCAAAATTATATAATTAGTCTGATAGTAGAGCAACTTCCGATAATATTTCTTATCTAGAAGCTAAAAAAGGCAGTAAAAAGACATAAATGTGCGATTTTGAGGGCATTTGCAATACTCTTACCATTCTTATATGATATTCTCGTCTATTTCAATTTTGTGTCGTCCTGTAGTCGTGCGCAAATTCTTCCTAATGGTGTCAATGGTGGAGTTGGCAAACCATTCATTGAATGTATGCAAGACGAATTTTGCTGTAACATCTCCAGAGATATTGTATTGGAAGGCAATATTCCATGCAAAGTTTTTTAGTGAGATTTGCGTAACGGAAGTTCGTTTCTTGATATGTATTTCCGTGGTGGTAAGAACTTGCCTATTGGTAACAAAGTATCTAACGCATTCGCAAATTTGGAAAATCTCTGTTTCGCCAAAGTTTAGTCGTTTGAATGTGGTTAGTGTGTATTTCATTATGGCATCAAGTTTTTCATCATCTTCTTTCTTTTTTTGCTGACGGTATTGCTGTTGCTCATGTTGAAATTCATAATGGAATAACTCCATTCTTTTCGTCATGATTTCATTATCACCTGCTCTTGAAGAAATTCCTTCAAGGGTACATTCATCCTTGTTCTGTTGTTTGGGATAAAAAGAAGAGGTCAGTTCGATGGTATATGCCGATAAAGATATACACAAGTGGTATATGGATTTTAATATGACATAGCACACCACAATAACTAATGGCAGTGCGCTTAGGCTAACACCGACAATATCACTCAATGGGAATGAAATTATTGATGCCAGTAGCACTATCACTACCTCTATTATTATTGATTGTAACGTATGTTGCCTATGCTTCATGCCTATTCTTTTCTATGATTGTTTTGCAAAGGTATAATAGTTTTCCATAAAAAACGAAAGGTAAAAATAGGCAGAACGATTGTAATGAGTTCATTCTATGCTGTTTGTGAAAAGAAGAGCTAAACAACTGAAAATATCGAGCATCAAATGAAAATATCTGCAAATATAAATTTTAGTGTTAAATAATCATAAAACTTTCTTTCGCTGTTGTAAGTGCTCTATATAACTCCATTCTTTAATCAGTTACACGAAAATAAACCATATTTGTACCATAAGTTTATAACTTATTGATTTATATAATACATTATATTTGAGGAAGTGAAGTAAGTTGCAACAAACAACGATAATGAAAAAATAATCTGTGTAGTAATTACACAGATTATTTTTTTTAACGTCCTCTTCCTTCATTCCATTATCCCCAATAATCCAAAATTCAGACTCTAAATTCTACTCATACACGAAAGCTAAGGATAATAAAGGGTGATTAATTCTCGAACCTTTAAGACATAGGTTCAGCCTCCCTATCCATTGTTATATTCCTCGTTTTCTTATCAATATTTTTCAATTCGAAAAAATACAGGGAAAGCGTTCAAAATGAATTTACCCTCTCTCCTAAAAAATTACCGGGCCTATTTGCTTTTTGCAATAGACCCGGTAACATTATATTAGATTCTATACTTCCCAATTACAGAAGGTACTGCGAACTGATAGACTTATTCTCGTAGACCCGACGAATAGTATCGGCAAACAAGTCAGCGATACTGAGGATATGTACCTTATCGCATTTTTTGGTGTAAGGAATACTATCCGTGAAAATCAATTCGGTCATAGAAGAGTTTTGAACCCGTTCGCTGGCAGGGTCGCTCATCACGGCATGAGAAGCTATGGCACGTACCGAAAGAGCTCCTCTGCTCATCATTAAATCGGCTGCTTTGGTTATCGTTCCGGCCGTATCGACCATATCGTCTACCAAAATGACATTCTTTCCTTCTACATCTCCTATCACGGTCATGCTTTCTACCACATTGGCCTTAGCCCGTTGTTTATGACATAAAACCAAAGGCACGCCCAAGTATTTGGCATAAGTACTGGCTCGTTTAGAACCACCCACATCGGGGGTAGCAACCACCATATCTTTCAATTTCAAAGACTGAATATAGGGAATAAATACAGACGAAGCATACAAGTGGTCTACCGGAACATCGAAGAAACCTTGTATTTGATCGGCATGCAAGTCCATCGTTATAAGGCGATTGATACCTGCAACGCTCAATATATCGGCCAACAATTTCGCAGCAATGGAAACACGTGGCTTATCCTTGCGATCTTGGCGAGCCCACCCGAAATAAGGAACAACAGCTACGATCGACTTGGCAGAAGCTCGTTTGGCAGCATCGATCATTAATAACAATTCCATCAGATTGTCGGAATTGGGAAATGTCGATTGCACTAAATAGACCTGACAACCACGGATCGACTCTTCGAAAGAAACGGCAAATTCTCCATCGGCAAAATGCTGAATGTTCATTTGACCTAACTCACAACCCAGACTATTACAAATTTTCTCAGCGAGATACCTTGAATTGGTTCCCGAAAATACCTTGAAAGGAGGTGTTTGACTCATGATTTTTGTGTGTAAAACAGAGATTATTAATTGTACGGCAAAGGTACAATTTCTATTTCAAAATTTTCCTGTACTTTTTTATTTTTTCTGTATCTCTTTGGAAAAATTTTTTAACTCTATTTTCCAAACCGCAGCTCCATACCCCGAAAGGGCACAAGCAAACGGTATTTCGGGACTCAACTCCTTCATCTCTTTATCTCCTCCAATCAGTTCTAATGCCTCGTATTTACCCGGAACTATTTTCATCGTTTCGAATGCATGATCGGGGATATTGATCTTCACATTCGCCTGCCGGTCATCGAAATTAACAACAATAACTAATAACTCATTTCCATATTTACGAAGGAATGCATATTGCCGATGCGGATTAAAACATGGATTTTCCCCATTGACATACATCAAATCAAAGAAATCGCCATGAACAACAGCTGATTCCAAACGACTAATATTAAGAACCGTTTTATACAAATTTCGTAGTTTTTTCTGCTTTGCTGACAATTTAGATACCGAGCAACGCCCGCTATCGTACCACTGTCTAACCGTGGGCACACTCCAATAGTCGAATATCGTCGTACGACCATCTTTTCCACTGAATCCCTCGGCATCCTCTGCACGCTCACCCAATTCCTGTCCGAAGTATATCATCATAGGTCCTGTATTCATCATCGACGAAACGACCAATGCAGGGAGGACTTTATCGGCATCACCGGCAAACTGGTCGGAAGCGAAGCGCTGTTCGTCATGATTTTCGAGAAAATTCAACATTTTTCCTCCTATTCCATCGACAGACTGCCAACAATAAGTGAGCTGCGCAGCCGATACCTGATGACACAATACCCCTCTCAATTTATCGTACAATCCTACTTTATCATATAGGTAATCGAATTTACCTTTCTCGATATAAACCCGATACAACGCCTGATCATAAATCTCTGCAATGAATATAACCGAGGGATAATTTCCTTTCACTTTCGAAATAGCCCAATTCCAAAACTCGACAGGAACCATGTGGGCCATATCGCAACGAAAAGCATCAACACCTTTCCCACACCAGAATAGGAGAATATCGAGCATTTTGTACCATGTATCGGGTATAGGGTCGAAGTGACAACGGCCACCTCCTGTATAATCCACTCCATAGTTCAGCTTCACCGTTTCATACCAGTCATATTCTCCCGGGAAAGCCCCGAAACAATCATTTCCGGTTGCCTTCGCAGGATATTCGAAATAGCGATCCTCTCCTTCACCTATGTAAAATTGCGGCGTAAATGCCTGCCGAGGTATGTAATAAAAATTATTGGAAGGAGAAAAATGCATCTCCTTGTTGTCATGAGCACCCAAATCATCGACACCTTCTGGCGCAGTATCAGAATGATATTGACGAGCCACATGATTCGGCACGAAATCAAGTACTACTTTCAATCCGACTTCATGTGTACGGGTTACCAACGCCTCGAATTCTTGCATACGTGCCGATGGATCTTCGGCCAAATCGGGATCTATATCATAATAGTCTTTGATAGCATAAGGCGACCCGGCTTCACCCTTAACCACATATTTATTATCCTTTCGAATCCCATATTTCGAATAGTCTGTCTTGGTAGCGTGTTCTATAATCCCCGTATACCAAATATAGTTCGCACCCAACTTTTTTATCTCTCGTAAGACTTTCGAGGTAAAATGGTTTAACTTACCGGCTCCATTCTGCACATAAGTACCATTAGGGACACATGTATCGCACATATTGGAGAACAATCGGGGGAGAACCTGATAGATAACTATTTTCTCATCGGACATATCGCGCGTTTTTTATTTATTCAATTCATTTATTTTGGAAGCATGTTTTCCTGTAAAAAGTTTCAATGTCTGCTGATAGCCGACATTAGCGATATCACGCAAAGCATGAATATCAAATACGGCATATCGTGCAGCCTCTTTCATAGGAATAAAAAGATCGCACAATTTCATATCCTCGATCACATTGCTTTTAGACATGAAGCTATATGAACGAACCGCTATATCCAATATCGATTGCTTATATTGCTTATTAACTAACGGGCTCACATTGATACCTATAACGACATCGCACTCGGGACGAATGGGGTAAACCGGCAAATTACGCAAGACACCTCCATCGACATAATGCGTACCATCGATAAGAACCGGAGGAAATATAATAGGAATACTACACGAAGCCGTTACCCGCTCGGCAATCTCTCCCGATCGCCATGCTACATACTTTCCATGATCAAGGTCGGTAGCCGTAACGACAACCGGGATAGACAAATCCTCGATATTGACTGCTCGCAACGACTTTTGCAAGAAATGTTTAAACCGATCTATTTTAAAAAAGCAGGAACGGGGCAAAGTTATTTCGGCCAAATCATTGAAAGACAAACCTGAAAAAAGGTCTAAGATTTCATCGGGTGAATAGCCGTCGGCATAAAGTACCGCAATAACAGCTCCTGCGCTCGTACCGGATATTATATCCGGCCGAATCCCCAATTCTTCCATTGCTTTCAATGCCCCTACATGGGCAAAACCTTTGGCTCCTCCCCCGCTCAACGTCAAGCCTACACGATAGGGGCGAACTTCTACCGGCAGATTCTCTCTTTCTCTTGCCATTTTCATTTTCGTTTACTGTGCGAAGATAGCATTTTTCAATAAAGCCACAATATATTATGTAGCAAACCATTTATAAATAATGCTTTAAAAATATGTCGGGGAACTTAAATCAAAGCGTACGACGAACTATCACCAATACACCGCCTATCGTCTCATTAATGAAAAGTTCCCCCAAAGCGCGCATACCGGCAAACAAAAAAAGAAATACTACCCGGGAGTTTTTTTCAAAACAGCTCCTAAAAAACGAAGATTTGTTCACCATTATGCTTTCGTTTGTATTATCTTTGTTTCTTGAACAGAAACAAGAGGATATGTCCATGACAATCAACGACGATATAAAACAGGCTTGCGAGGTCATGCAGCGGGGGGGAATCATTTTATATCCCACCGACACAATATGGGGTATCGGTTGCGATGCTACCAATGCAGAAGCGGTACAACGAGTTTATAAAATCAAACAGAGAGCCGACAGCAAAGCCCTTATTATACTTACAGACAGTGAAGCGAAAGTGGAATATTATGTTTCGGAAGTACCCGAAACGGCGTGGCAACTACTCGATGTGGCCGTAAAGCCTCTTACCCTCATCTATCCCGGAGCACGCAACCTTGCAACGAATTTGCTCGCCGATGACGGAAGCATAGCCATACGCATCACAAAAGAACCGTTCTCACAACGATTGTGCCGACAGTTCAGAAAAGCTATCGTATCAACCTCGGCCAATATCAGCGGGAATGCGGCTCCCCATAACTTTTCCGAAATATCGGACGAAATAAAAAATGCCGTCGATTATATCGTAACGGCACGCAGAGACGAAATAAAAGAGTCCCTCCCGTCGAGTATCATCAAACTCGAAGCCGACGGAACTATCAAGATTATACGAGAGTGATCAACGGTAAACGACAAATACGGAGATACGTACTGGGGGATTACCTTACATCGAATGTATCGTGGTTCCTTTTCAATATTGTCCGTTTCCATTTTCCGGGAATTGCAGCGGGCGAATCATTGAAAATGTATTTGCTTTCGCCTCGTGTCATAGAAGGACAAATACTTTTCCCGCTGTTAATGATGTGCGTCTATTATTTGTCGGGATATTACAACCAGCCCTTTTTCAAATCTCGCATTCAAGAATTAATACAGACATTGGGATCTGTATTGGTCAATACACTGTTTATATTTTTTATTGCCCTCATCAACGATGTTCTACGAATAAGAATAGACAATTACGAATTGCTACTTGCTTTATATGCTTTACAATTTGTCTGTGTATATACAGGGCGGGCCATTGTCACAGGAAATGCCACATCTATGATTCACCGCCGAAAATGGCAATTCAACACGCTTATCATCGGTTGCGGCCCCAAAGCAATCAAGCAAATGAGAGAACTCGAAGAACCCAGACAATCGCTCGGTTATCATATCGTCGGATTCATTCGAGTCAACCACGAAACACCTGCCCCGGAAGCCGAAGGAAGGACATACCCGATAAAACAATTATCCTCGCTGTGTAAACAAATGAACATTCAAGAGCTTGTCGTTGCCCCGGAAGAAAACGATTTAGCAGAGCTTCATAAACTTATCAATACACTATATCCACTCAACTTACCCATAAAATTGGGGACAGACGAGTTTAACATTATCTCTTCGAGAGTAAGACTAACCAACATCTATGGGGCTCCGCTCATCGACATGAGTAATTGCGCTATCTCCGAGGGAGAAAAGAATATGAAACGAGTTATCGATATCTTTGTTTCTTTTATCGCATTGATCTTACTTTCTCCTTTGTTTCTACTCTTAGCCATACTAATTAAAAAAGACTCGAACGGTCCCATATTTTACAAACAAGAGCGCATAGGTTACAGGCACAGACCGTTCAAAATTTACAAATTTCGAACGATGAAAGCCCATGCAGAAAACGGAATCCCTTTGTTATCGGAAGAAAACGACAAGCGGGTTACTAAAATAGGGAAAGTATTACGGAAATACAGATTGGACGAATTACCACAGTTTTGGAATGTATTGAAAGGAGACATGTCTCTCGTAGGGCCGAGACCTGAACGGGAATACTTTATCCGTCAAATCGTCGAACGAGCTCCTTATTACGTATTATTGCATCAGATACGCCCCGGAATCACATCTTGGGGAATGGTAAAATACGGATATGCTCGAAACGTCGATGAAATGATAGCTCGGTTGAAATACGATATTCTTTACTTGGAAAATATGTCTTTGCTGGTAGACCTCAAAATTATCATCTACACCATCAGAACCGTTATTACAGGAAAAGGAGTATAAATAAACATATATGATTGAAGACGAAGATATAGAAATAGAAGATACCCAAAGGGAAGATAGGCACGATTTGATGATGCGGCTGTTGATGTGGAGGGAAAAACACATCAATGAACACAATTTCGTTTTAATTCTCAGTTTTATTATCGGAATTTGTACTGCCGCCGCTGCTCTCATTCTTAAATTTTTCATACATTTTATACAACAGTTGCTAACATCGCATTTCAATGCCGACAGCGCCAACTATCTTTATCTCATATATCCGATAATAGGTATTTTATTGGCCGGCTTGTACGTACGTTACATTGTAAAAGACGATATCAGTCACGGTGTCACCCGCATACTTTATGCCATATCGCAAAAGAAAAGCCGGCTTAAACCACATAATATGTACACATCGGTCATCGCGAGTTCTATCACAATCGGATTCGGAGGATCGGTCGGAGCGGAAGCTCCCATCGTTTATACCGGGGCTGCGATCGGTTCGAATATAGGAAGGTTGTTTCGCCTCGACCAACGATTACTAATGCTTTTGGTGGGTTGCGGAGCTGCCGCCGCCATTGCAGGAATATTCAAGGCCCCCATCGCCGGAATCTTGTTTACACTCGAAGTACTGATGATCGATATGACTGCAACTTCGGTTTTACCTTTACTCATCTCGTCGATTACCGCAGTCACTGTTTCTTATATCTTTACCGGATACAATGCCGAATTTAGTTTCGTCCAAACCGAACCGTTCGTCGCCGCCCGCATACCATACGTTATTTTTCTCGGTTTCTTTTGCGGATTTGTTTCTCTTTATTTTACCCGTATTATGAACCGTATGGAAGATATATTCCGCCGGATAGGGACTCCATGGAAAAAATTCATTCTCGGTTCGCTCATTCTAAGTTGTTCTATTTTTCTATTACCGCCACTGTACGGCGAAGGTTATGGAGCCATTACCAGCTTGCTGAACGACAATCTCAAACAACTGGCCGAAGGGAGTTTATTTTATACTGAGAATGGAAATATGTGGGTCATGATGCTCTTCTTGGGACTCATCATACTCGTAAAGGTATTAGCGACCAGTGCGACCAATGGCGGAGGTGGTGTAGGAGGAACCTTCGCACCCAGTTTGTACGTAGGGTGTTTCGCAGGTTTCTTCTTTGCCTATGTTCTTAATCATACAGGACTATTACCCATGGAGC
>ULOU01033516.1_pt1 | contig 11843 bp, 8 predicted proteins | sample 1952821 | NCBI WGS metagenome assembly ULOU01 (sample SAMEA4835610, study PRJEB28245) | human gut metagenome | biome: gut microbiome; material: fecal sample | place: Denmark | collected 2008 | reverse complement strand
ACGCTCTTTCGCTTGCAGGCGACGGCGTGGGCGATTTAAAGGATTTGTACATTGAATCCGTAGTTTACAAGGGTGAACACAACGAAATCATTCTTGAATCGGACGAAAGAAAGTGGCTTATGCTCAGCGATACGGACGAGCAGGTCGCAACCTATGTTCCGCTTTCATTCAACTTTTCAAAGGCTCGGTTTGAGGTAATCTCAGAGTTTTCGGAAAAGGAGGGCTGATAAATGAAATCACGCAAGCCCTCTATTCCCTACATAATCTGGATGGTTGTTTTCACAATGATTCCGATTATTATGATTGGCTTTACCGCCTTTACCGACAAGAACGGTAATTTTTCGCTTCAGGCATTTACAAATGCGTTTTACTACACAAACATTTTTGTAAAATCACTTTGGATTGCGCTTATTTCAACGGCAATCTGTCTTGTACTTGCATATCCGCTTGCATACCTTCTCACGAGAATGAAAGAATCAACCCAGAACGCGCTCATTATGTTGCTTATGATTCCTATGTGGATGAACTTTCTGCTAAGAATCTACGCATGGGTAACGCTTTTGCAGGACAACGGTCCGATTGATATGATGCTTTCGCTTTTGGGTATTCATTCAACCTACATCGGCAACACGGGTGCGGTAATTCTCGGAATGGTGTATGAATATCTTCCGTTTATGGTTCTGCCGATTTACACCGTTATGAGCAAAATCGACAACGGTCTTATTGAGGCGGCGCAGGATCTCGGTTCAAACAACTTTACCGTATTCAGAAAGGTTGTCGCACCGCTCAGCGTTCCCGGAATTATTTCGGGTGTGACAATGGTATTTGTTCCGAGTGCAAGCACATTCCTGGTTGCACAGTATCTCGGCGGTCCGGACGACATTATGATTGGTGATGTCATTGAAAAAATATTCTGGACAGACCAAAACACGGGTTCGGCAATTTCATTGATATTAATGATTTTTATTTTCGTATTCCTGATAATCATGAACTTGTTCGGTGATGAGGAGGCGATTGCATAATGAAAAAGAAAACAGGTATTCTTTCAAAAATTTACATTGCAATCCTGCTTATTTTCCTTTATTCGCCCATTGCCGTACTTATCTTCTATTCCTTCAACAACGGCAAAACTACCGTCTGGAAAGGATTTACATTCAAATGGTATGTACAGCTTTTTCGTGACGACAATATTATGAACGCATTGTGGAACACTGTTATTATTGCCGTTCTTGCTTCTGTTTTTGCAACAATCCTCGGAACTGCCGCCGCAATCGGCATCAGCAATTTCAAGGGCAAAAAAAGAATGCTTATTCAGAATGCGTCAAACATTCCGATCATCAGTCCTGACATAGTAATGGGTGTTTCTCTCATGCTTTTGTTTACGACTCTCGGAGTTATATTTAACTTTGAAATGGGATTTTTTACGGTTTTAATTTCGCACATATGCTTTTGTGTTCCGTTTGTTGTGCTTAATGTTATGCCGAGAATCAAACGAATGGATCAGAGCATTTACGATGCCGCCCTTGACCTTGGCTGTAACCAATGGCAGGCATTTTACAAGGTAATTATTCACGAGCTTATGCCTGGTATTTTCTCGGGTCTGCTCATGAGTTTTACATATTCTCTTGACGATTTCATCATAACATATTTCACAAGAGGTGCAAAATTCCAGAACCTCTCTATTGAAATTTACTCTATGACTCACAGGAGAATTTCACCGAAAATCAACGCTCTTTCCGCACTGCTTTTCCTTGCTGTACTCATTGTTATGGTTATTATTAATCTGCGTGACAGACACGAAGAAAAGGTGCAGAAAAAGAGAACTTGATTTTAAAAATTTTATTAAAGGGAGATTGAGAAATGAAAAGAATCATCAGCATTGTCCTTGCATCTGCAATGACGGCAACATGTGCGGCTTGCCTTTCAGGCTGCGGCGGAGGTGCTTCGGCTGACTCAGCTGACGCAGGAGAAGTTAATGTTTACAACTGGGGCGAGTACATTTCAAACGGCGAAGATGACTCACTCGACATTATCGAGGAGTTTGAAAAACGCACCAACATCAAGGTAAACTACACAACCTATGAAACCAACGAAGAGCTTTACAATATGCTGAAAAACAGTAATGTAAGCTATGATGTTGTCATTCCGTCCGAATATATGATCAGCAGAATGATTGATGAGGATATGCTGTTGGAGCTTAACTTTGACAATATTCCTAACTACGACAATCTTATGGATCGTTTCAAAAAGCTTGCCTGCGATCCCGAAGGTAAATATACCGTATGCTACAGCTGGGGCGTAACCGGTATGGTTTATGACAAAACAAAGGTTAAGACAAAGCCCGATTCATGGGACGCACTTTGGAACAAAGACCTTTCCGGTCAGATTCTTATGTTCAACAACAGCCGTGACGCAATGGCGATTGCAATGCAGCTTGAAGGCATTAATCCTGCTAACTGCACCAAGGCAGATGTTGACAAAGCCGCCGCTAAACTTAAAGAGCAGAAGCCTCTCCTTAAAAAATATGTCATGGATCAGGTATTTACTGAAATGGAAAACAGCCAGTCGGCAATTGCTCCGTACTACGCAGGCGACATTATGACAATGATTGATAACAACGAGGATCTTGACTACGCAATGCCAAAGGACGGCTCAAACCTTTTCTATGACGCAATGTGTATTCCGAAATGCAGTAAGAACAAGGAAAATGCTGAGAAGTTCATCAACTTTATGCAGGATCCTGAAATTGCCGCCGCAAACTTTGAATATCTCAACTATGCAACACCCAATCAGGTTGCATATGACGATTACATTGATGAAGACGCAAAGAAAAACGAATTCATCTTCCCGAGTGACGAGTATCTTGACAAATGCTATGTATTTTCAAATGTTTCCGATGAGGTTTATTCCTATATGCAGGAACAGTTTGTAAAAATCCAGGCAGACTGATAAGCAATAAAATTAATCCCGAGCAAAGCTTTTAAAGGCTCTGTTCGGGATTTTAATTTTGGTAATTTTTTAAAATTAATCATCCCCTCGTTTTATACAACCTTTTTATACAGCCTTTAAATTTTATGTTATCTTAAAAGTATTATTCCTTATTTTAAAAGGTTTCCGTGACAGGTTGTCATATTCGCTCTGCGAACACTCAAAATACACAGAATTAACGGGGATTCGCTCAATCTTACAAATAGATTTCAATTGCCTTGTTTTGATTGACAAATTAGGAAAAAGTAATATAATATATACTGTTAAAGAGTGCATAATACATTTTTCGATTTTATTCACTTGCAGGCGGGCGCCTGTGCATCACAAAAGAGATAGGATGGTATAATAATTGTTTACAATTTTAAAAGAACATCGTGGCTTCGGAAAGCAGATTTTGCTCCTTGCCAAAAACGAACTTATTAAAACTTACAAAGGCGCCGTAATCGGTCCTCTTTGGGCTGTTGTTAAGCCTGCGTTTACAATTTTTGTTTACTGGTTCGCTTTTTCCTGCGGTATCAAACAGCTTAAAACACTTCACCTTGACATCGGCGGAGCACAGCCTTTTTCCATTGACTTCTTTACTTTTATGTTCATCGGTATCATTCCGTGGTTCTTTATTCAGGACAGCATAACGCAGGGTGCAAAGGAACTGAGAATCAACCGTCAATTTATTACAAAGGTTAAGTTCCCCGTTTCAACAATCCTTACTTATACAGAGGTTTCAAGGCTTTTTGTTCACCTGATTCTTATGGCATTTATGTACGCATATGTACTTTTCACAATCGGACCGAGCTGGTACAATCTGCAATTTTTCCTGTACTGTCCGTTGATGTTTATCTTCTTCCTTGCACTCACATGGTCAACAGCCCCGATGTCTGCGTTCAGTAAGGACTTTGAAAGCCTGATTGTTTCCGTTATGTCAGGTATTTTCTGGTTATCGGGTATTATGTACAACTCCTACGGCTTTGATTCGCCGTTTCTCAACAAGCTTATGCTTATCAATCCGATTAACTTTTTCGTAAACGGCTACCGCAACTGTTTCCTCTACAACAGACCATTCTATGCAAACAAAACGGAATGTCTTGTGTTTGCAATTGAATTTGTTGTAATTTTCGCCCTTGGTATTTTCAACTACAACAGACTCAGGAAAAAACTTCCTGATGTACTTTAAGGAGGTAATATTATGGCTGAAACAAAAGTATCCGATCCGATTATTACCTTTAAAAATGTCAGCAAAACCTATACACTCTACAAAGATGACAAGGCAAGATTCAAGGCTCTTTTCTTTAAGCCGAGAAATGCAAAAACGAACAAGGCACTTAACAATGTTTCAATGGTAATCAATCGTGGCGAATCGGTTGGTATTGTCGGCGATAACGGTGCAGGTAAGTCAACTCTGCTCAAGATGATTACGGGCGTTGCATTTCCCGACGAAGGCGAAATCACCGTTGACGGCAAGGTTGCCGCATTGCTTGAGCTCACTGCAGGCTTTTCCATGGAAATGACAGGCAGGGAAAACATTTATCTGAAGGGTTATGTTCTCGGTCTTGAGGACAGCTACATTAAGCAGATTGAGGAGAAAATCATCGACTTTGCAGAGCTTGGAGATTACATTGACCAGCCTGTAAGAACATACTCAAGCGGTATGAAAATGCGTCTTGGTTTTGCTATCAATGTCAACATTGAACCCGATGTTCTTGTTGTTGATGAGGCGCTCTCGGTCGGTGACGCAACCTTCAAAAAGAAGTGTAAAAATAAAATTAAAGAGATTATCGAAAGCGGTGTAACCGTTCTTTATGTAAGCCACAATGCCGCTTCGGTTAAAGAAATCTGCGCGCGTTCAATCTTCCTGAAAAAAGGAACTGTTATGTTTGACGGACCGACAGATGAAACCCTCAGAGTTTATGAGGAATCAAAAAAGAAAAAATAATTCCGTTTCGGAATAAAGCAAAAGCTCCACAATTGCGGAGCTTTTCTGATTTATCTGAGAGGTAAACCCATATGGACTGTACCGTAAAAGGCAATCTGCCCTCCGAAATTTTTGAGGACATTAAAAAAATTGCAGACAACAGGATAAATTTTCAACAGTTAAAAAACAAGACTGTTTTCGTGTCGGACTGTCACGGACTTATTGCATATTACATTATATGCACATTGCTTGAGGGCAATGATTTTTTCGAAAACAACACAAGGGTAATCACCCTTGCAAAAAGCCGTGAAGATGCCGAAAAGCAGTTCGGCAACCTTACTCTCCGCAAAGATTTTGTTGTTGAAATCGGAGAGTCAAAGAACTTTCCGGAGATTGAAAGAGCCGACTTTGTAATATACTGCAACTGCCCGTGTGAGGTTGCAGAGGAAGATTGCAGTAATCCCGAAATTGCGGATACAATCACTTCGGGCTTTGCAAATGTGCTTGAATATGCAAAAGAGTCAAATGCCGAATCGGTTCTGCTCGTATCTTCATATATGGTTTACGGGGAGGTTTTCAGCGGTAAAAGTAACATTTGCGAAAACGACCTCGGCTATCTTGATCCGACCGATGCCGACAGTGCATACGCACAAAGTATGCGTTCAGCCGAAACACTTGCTGTTTGCTATGCTGAAAAATTCGGTATGAATGTCAAAATCGCCCGTCCCTGCCCCACACTCGGCTGTGTCAGAATGAGCGATGAAAGAAAATGGGCAAAGCTGATTGTCAGTGCGGCAAAAAATCAGAGCATTATGCTTACAGATAACGGTAGCGAAAAATTCAGCTTTTGCTATGTGACGGACACGGTTTCTGCATTGATTGATATTTTGCTTAACGGAAAAAGTGGCGAGGCATACAACATTTCAAACGATAACGCAAATGTGACAATGCGGGAATTTGCACAGCTTGTAAAATCGGCAAATCCCGAAAAGAATCTCTCCGTAGTGTTCGTTCACAGAAAAGACGAAGAAGAACCCGAATTTTCTCCGTCATCCCCCACACCGTATGTTTTGTGCAACGATAAAATAAAATCACTCGGCTTTAGTCCGAAAACCACGCTTAAAGACGGAATAAAACGCAGTATAAGAGCAACAGAACTGCGTGCAGAATTACGAAGGATAAAGTAATGCGTATTAAAGATTTTTTAAACGAATTTGAGGCCGACAGGGCGGCATTGCCCGGAGTTGAAAAAGAAACTCTTGCAAAGCTCAGGAACAAAACAATTGTCATCTCGGGCGGTGAACTTGCAAGGTGTCTTTGCTATGCCTTTCTGTACAATAACGAGGCTAAAAGGCTCGGAATAAAAGTTATCCTTCTCGGCAAATCACGCACCGCAATGGCATCATACCACAGCGAACTCTTGTTAAGAGATGATTTCGATTTTGTCGATTATAATTCTGCATCAGAAATTTCAAGTGCCGACTATGTAATTACAACAGGAATCTGCGGTGAACATACAGACAACAACCCACAGATTATGATTGACGGCATTGCAGAGATAAATGCCTGTGCCAAAATTGCAAAAGCCACAGGCGCAAGAGTTGTCGTTGTGAACGACAGCAGAATTTACGGCAAAGCCAAACCGCACAGAGTTTATTCCGAAAACGAGTACGCAGAACTTGACGCAACCTCTCCCTCATCGCTTGCAGGTCAGCTTATGAGAACAAGAGAAACCACCTTGCACTCGGTTTTGAAGAACAGCGAATCAACCGTTACAACGCTCAGAACGGGCATAATTTTGGGAGCGTCAAGCAACTTTACAAGCGTGCTTGATCCTGTTTTTGACGATATAGCCAACCGCCGTGACACAGTTGTTCCTGCAACAAGGGATCGCTGCACCTTTGTTTATATCAACGATGTTTTAAAGGCGATTGTTTTCGCAATGACAAATCTTGAAGAAAACGCAGTTTATAATGTCGGCGGCAAAAGCTGCAACGCATCGCTGATTATGATTGCGGCTGTTCTCAACGATATTTACGGCAGTCGCTGTACAATTGAGTCGGGCGATTTTACGGAGCTTGACGGCTGTGCAATTAATTCAAACAAAATTTCCGTAAACGAATGCACTCCCGACATAGACCTTGAAACCATGCTGAAAATCTGCATAATGGACAAGATGAAGTCCGAAAAAGTTCTGCGTATCCCCCACTCACACGAGCGCAGACTTGATTCAATTCACGAAATTCAGCTTGCATTTCTGCTTGAAACCGACAGAATTTGCCGAAAGCACAACATAAAATATTTTCTCGGCGGAGGAACACTTCTCGGTGCAATCCGTCACAAAGGATTCATTCCGTGGGATGATGATGCCGATATTATGATGTTGCGTGAAGATTTTGACCGCTTTTGCGAGATTGCGCCAAAGGAACTTCCGAGCAATATGACTTTTCAATCGTACCATACGGACAAATCTTGTTTCTATGAATTTGCCAAGGTCAGACTTGACGACACTTTCTTTGCAACCGACTTTGCAAAAGACCATCACGCAATGCACAACGGAATTGCGTTTGATATTTTCTGTCATGATAACACAGCCAATTCAGCAATCGGACGAAAAATTCATATGGCTGTGACTCTGTTCACAAGAGCGCTGGTGTTCAATAAATGGAACAATCGCAAGGCTGAAAACGGCAGTAGAATCCAGAGCATTGTAACAAATTTCTGCAAGAAAATATTTCCGCTCAGATTCAGTATGTGGCTTGAAGTCCGTACTTTAAAATTCTTTAAAAACAAAAAGAATGCAAAATATCTCTATGACGGAATGGGCAGAAATATTTATAACGGTGCTTTTCCAAAGAAATATCTTGACGATGTTGCTTATGCCGACTTTGAGGGTTACAAGTTCCCCGTGCCAAAGGAATATGACAAGTACCTTACTTTCCTCTACGGCGACTATATGGAGCTTGCACCGCTGTCAACAAGAATGGGTTGCCACGAAATTGCCCTCTGCGACATCGGAAAATATGACGGGTTCAAAATCCGCAAACCCGATTCTGAAAAATAATCAGCGTAAAACAGACCGATAAAGTAAATGTCACTTGACACTTACCTGTCGGTCTGCTATAATAATATAGCACATTTTGGGTGCTGTTGCGGAATCAGCTGAAGAGTAAGCTCCGCCTCGGTTTCCCCACCGTGTAAAAATCAAGGGAATTTAAATTGATTATGCAAAAGTTGACACAATCATTTTCAACTTTCCATTTTCAATTTTCAATTTAATAAGCAGGTATGGCGGAATTGGCAGACGCGCATGGTTCAGGTCCATGTGAAAGCAATTTCATGCAGGTTCAAGTCCTGTTACCTGCACCAACAGCCGTTTCTTATGCAGGGACGGCTGTTTTGTATCGCATTGTCGGTCTGTTTTATGGTGATTTTCAAAATATTTGAATTAATTTTGAATAAAAAACGAAAATTATGTTGACAAATCCGAAAATATGGTATATAATAATCAAGCTGTTGTTATTAAACAACATTTCGAGGTGTAGCTCAGTTTGGTAGAGTGCTTGGTTTGGGACCAAGATGCCGCAGGTTCAAGTCCTGTCACCTCGACCAAAAAAAGGTGGTTTTTTAACCGCCTTTTTCTTTTTGCCAAAATTACTTAAAATGCCTTAAAAGTGGCTTAAACACTGGGTTTTTGAGATTTTAAAAATTCAGTTGAGTAATTTTGAATTAAGTTAAAACAAGATAAAATGCAGTCAAACTTACTGTCAAACTTACTGTCATTTTAGTTTGCCTGCCGATTTTCAAGGAAACAAGATAATATATTTTTAAATTTTATTACACCGTAACACAAAAGATTTTTCTATTATTAAAACAACAAAGAGGTTAAGCAATTTTTTCTAATGCTTAACCTCTTTTTTTATTTTGTTGATTACAAAGCATTCCCATACCATAACAATCCTCTATATTTTTGTTCTCAATTAACATTATGCTTCATCACCTACAAAACTGTATATTGTCATCTTAATACTTCCTTTCTATTTTAAATATGATTACTTTCTAAAAATACAATTTAAAATTGTACCCCATATAAAGCACAACCGCTAAACATAGTATTCCACCTACAAGCACCAATACACTGCAAACCACACTATGGTTGCCCCTCTTATACCAATAATATAAATTTAACACACACGAAGTTACTACTACTATTAAATAGTTAAACAATAGCATTAAGCATCCATCAATACCCATATACTCTACAACCTTTCCTTTTATTTTATTATATTTTACCATATATTATATTTTAGTTAAATACTTTCTTGTATAGAAATATTATTTTCTATACAAAAGAAAAGAGGACTCAACATTGAGTCCTCTTCCCTTGAAATATTAAACCATGATTAAAGTAGTTAATATCAAATGTTATCTGTATTCCCAATGACCGCCGTCTTTAACCTTCTCATCCCAAGGTTTTACCCATTCTTTGTCTTCTACTGTTTTTGTGCCTGTCTGTACATATTCTGTCTCATGGTGGTATGCACCTGCACCGTTAGTTTCCAGTTCCCAAGTAAGATGAGCCTTTCTCTCCTTAGCATCATTCATCTTCATGCCACAATTATTACATACATCATAACCTATCCAACCATATACTGGCTCCTCGTGAGTACCTACTACCTTCCAATAGCCATCATGGTGAACTGTTTTGTAGTCGTCTACCCATACCTTCTGCTTTGGCTTTGCTGTAGGTGTTTCAGTCTTTGAAGATTCACTTGGCTTAGCTGGCTTCTGGTTATTACTCGAAGAGTTGCTTGGCTTAGCTGGCTTCTTGTCGTTATCAGATGTATTTGTCTTTGAAGAATTGTCTTTCTTTGAAGATGTATTTGACTTGGTATCTTCTTTCTTTTCAGTGTTACCCTTGTTGCTGTTGTTTTTGTTAGATACTGTAGTTTTTACATCGTCAACCTTAACTGTAACTGTCTTACCGTCATCGGTTTTTACTTCTACCTTACCGTCTTTTACTTCGACTTTCTTACCGTTCTTATCAGTGATGTTGCCGTCTTTGTCGACCTTGATTTCACCCTTGTCTACCAAATCCTTAACTGCCTTTGGTACTGTAGTTTTAGGTACAGTTGTTGGAACAGTTGATGTTTGTACGGTTGAAGATATTACTGACGGTTCTGTCGGTTCTTTCTCAGCGTTACAGCCTGCAAGAATGCTTATGCCGACTGCTGATATGCCTGCAAGTATTGTAGCACCGCAGACAACGGCAATTACCTTTGTTTTTACTGTCGCAGTTGCTGTTGCCTTTACGATAGATGAAACTGTTGACTTTGCACCTGTTGCAATGCCTTTTGTTGCAGAGGTTGCAAGTGTCTGTCCGTTCGGGAGCTTGATTGTAATGTTCGGTACTGCAAGGCTCTTTGCTTCTTCCTTGAAAATTGTTGTAAAGAACGGCACAAATACAACACCGTGAAGCTTGTCACCGCTTTTATTTTCGTAATCTTCAATTGCGGTTTTCATCTTTGCCCTTGAATAATTGAGCCTTGAAAGCACAGTACCCCTTGAACATTCAAAGACTTCTGCGATTTCATCAACAGTCATTTCATTAAAATAGTGCATAATCACTGTCTGATACTGAACATCGGACAGTACTTCCTGCATAATCGAAAGAATAATTTCTCTCTTTGCCTTGTCTGAAATGTATTCTTCGGGAATTGATATACGCTCGTCAACTATTGCCTGATTTTTAAAAATTTCATCGTCCAGTTGGATTTCACCTTTACCTTTCAAATAATTTTTGCACTTATTAACGGCAATTCTGTTAAGCCAACTTCTGATTTGTGATGATTTTTCCAAAGATTGGATTTTTAAAAAAGCCGTTATGTAAGTTTCCTGCATAATGTCCTGTGCGGTTGTTTCGTTCTTTAAAAAGCTGATACAAGTAAACCACACTTCACGCTCTGTAAGCTTGTAGAGCTTTTCAAATGATTTGTTATCTCCCTTTTTAATTTTCTCTACTAAGTGGGAAATGTTCATAAAATAACCTCCTCTCATTTCCTTTCATAATATAGACAATTTAAAACGGCTTTTGATTTTATAAAATCCGAAAAAATTTTAAAATTTTTCAAATTTTTTCGATTTTTTCAAAAAAGCAAATATTTTTCGCATAAAACAAAAAGTGCGTAGCTTCAGCTACGCACGAAAAATACATAGCTTTGATTGTTGCGACACAATATTTCACTTATAAGGTGTGAAAAGTAAAGCCTGTATTTTTACCGAAATAAAAATACACACTTAGGTGAACTTAAAATTAAATTTTTGTTTGGCATTTTTATTTTAGCATACAATATGTGAAAATTCAATATTATTTAAATTAACTTTTAAAATTTATGTAAAAGCAATTAACAATATCAATTCCGTACTATCATATTTCTGTTTATCAATCATCCCGTTTACAAGCAAAAGTATATCGTTGTATCATTGTTATTATACAGAATCAAATTTGCATAAAAAAATCAGGCAATCGTTATGACTGCCCGATTTGTTTTTGGAAAATTTACAATTTTAATCCTATTTATGCACTGTTTTACACGCACTAACCGTAATCAGAGTGCCATGACTTTTTGAGAGATTTCTGCCGGAGATGACACTGTGCCAACGCATTTGTACTCTTCGGTTTCTTCCTTGGTTTTAAAGCCCCAGCCGTATAGCACAGCGAGGAAGTCCATACCTATTTCTTCCGCACCCTTTGCCTCGATTGTGCTGTCGCCGACAAGGATACTTTCTTCAACGGAAACTCCTGTCTGCTCACACGCCTGCAAAAGCAGATGACTCTTTGTGAGGTTTGTACCGACATCTGTTGCACATACTGCGTCGAAAACATCCGACGCCTCGTAGGTTTCAAGAATATCCGTCGTGAACATTCTGTGCTTTTGAGTTGCTA
>ULOU01019995.1_pt1 | contig 11845 bp, 7 predicted proteins | sample 1952821 | NCBI WGS metagenome assembly ULOU01 (sample SAMEA4835610, study PRJEB28245) | human gut metagenome | biome: gut microbiome; material: fecal sample | place: Denmark | collected 2008 | reverse complement strand
GGAAGTAACGATCACGACGCTCGGAGTCAAAGGGATGCCGTTGCTCCGTTTCAAAACAGGTGATATTTGTTACCACCACACCGATCCCTGTGGTTGCGGGAGAAATACCATCCGCCTAAGCTCCATCCTCGGCCGGAAAGGACAAATGATTAAATACAAAGGAACGACGTTGTATCCGCCTGCATTATTCGACATTCTGGATAATATACCTTCGGTAAAAAACTATATCATTGAAGTTTATACCAATGAATTGGGAACGGATGAGATTCTGATTCGTATCGGAAGCGAGAACCGTAGCGAAGCCTTTGCCAAAGAGATTAAAGATCTGTTCCGTTCGAAAGTCAGAGTGGCGCCAAGCATCAATTTTGAATCGGCAGAGTACATTGCCAAGATACAAATGCCTCCAATGAGTCGAAAAACGATAAAATTCATTGATTTACGATAATTATTTTCTACTTTTGGAAGTTAGTAACCAACTATATCACTTTAACATTAACGTATATGAAAAAACTTATTCTATTCTTATTCTTGAGCACGAGCCTGTTCTGTTTCGGACAAGGCAAGAGTGCATTGAAAGACATTCAGTCTATTAAGTTCTATGGGGTAGACTACTCCCAAGTAAAAATTTTCGGTGCAGATGAATCACCGGCACAATTCAAAGATGCTTTCAGACGTATCAATGAACTGTTCATCACAGAAGCTAAGAAGTATAACGTAGGAAAACAATTGAAAAAAGAAGTGACAGAGATTTCACTGGATGCCGTTAATCAGGTGAACGAAAACATCGACCTGACCGAGCTAATGACTGCTAAAAGAGAATATACTCTTAGTAAAGAGCAAATCAAAGCAGCCATCAACGCATTGCCTATCCAGAAAACACCCGGAGTAGGTATGGTGTTTATCGCACAGTTCCTGGACAAATCAAACAATAGAGGTACGTATGAAGTCGTATTCTTCAATACCGAAACAAAGGAAATCATTGAAGAATGGATTACCGACGGCAAGGCACGTGGTTTCGGATTGCGCAACTATTGGGCAGGCTCTATCTATAGCGCACTCAAGAAACTATAAACAATAAAAATACAAGTATGAGAAAACTACTATTAGTACTGACCTTATTATTAAGTATCAGTACGTATGTCGCAGCACAGAATTACACAGAAGTAGTGTATTTAAAGAATGGCAGCATTATTAAAGGAGTAATCATTGAACAAGTGCCCAATGTCTCTTTAAAAATCAAAACAGGTGATGGCAGCCTCATCATCTGTCAGATGAGTGATGTGACTAAAATCACAAAAGAAGAGCGGTACACAAGAGATTATCGTAAGGATACCAACGACCGCAAAGCCGCAAGAAATACATTAAAAGGCTATAAGGGTTTCGTAGACTTTGCATATATTGGCGATGTGAGCGACTACAATGCCTCTAAAATTGAATTATCAACCACACATGGTTATCAATTCAACAATTATTTCTTTGTAGGTGGTGGCGTTGCTTTCAACTACTATACCGATGCAGTTCTTTATGCAGCCCCCATCTATGCTAACTTCAGAGCTAACTTCATCAACAAAAAAGTGACTCCGTTCGCCGACGTAAAAGCCGGATATGCTGTAGGAGACATAGAAGGAGCGTATGCTTCAATAGGAGTAGGAGTACGTTTCTCTTTAAAAGGGAAAAAGGCCTTGAATTTAGCTTTGATGTATAACTTCCAAGATTATGACGCCACAACAGATTATAGTTGCAGCTATGGAGGGCATTATTATCATAACAGTTGGAATGATACATGGGAGTTACATGGAGTAGGAGCTAGATTCGGATTTGAATTCTAAGCCTGTTTGCAATACAGATAAATTTCTTACCCTACTATTGCTTTTCACTAATTAATTTTGTATCTTTAGTAATTTTCATCCTTTTGAGGATAGCTAGTCACCTTATAGAATGATAAATGTCACCCTATAAGGTGACATTCGTCTTTTTATAAAGTGCCCATTGTCCCGTTACAACAGGACAACCACCCGACTGCATAAAAAGTCACTAGTTTCTGCACTGAAAAGTCTTAATCTATGCACTGAAAGACCTTAAATACAATGAAGAATAATGGAAACGTTATTGATGCGTTATATAAAGAATATTAGGAACTTTCCGTTCTCCGGCATGGTCAAACCGCCCATTGTCACAAGGATAATTAACGACTCCATTATCCGATGCACCGGACAACCAAAGAGTAGTAGATCCACCTCCATCCAAATTTAATGCATCCTCACCTCCTAAAACCCGGATCAGATGTGCCAATTCCGGAATATTCACTCCTCCTGCTTGTTCAGGAAAACGCCCGTCTACCGTTATCAACAGGACTTTTCCATCCTTAGTAGTAGCAACAGCACTACGAGGGTGCTTCGTCCGGATAAAATTCGGTTCACACGAGTTCCAATCACAAACCTGTCCGTCTTTCAACATTAACGGACCGGAAGCTAGTATCGTACCTGCTTTGCCTTTATAATTCTTTTCTATCTGTTTGTTCCAAGGAATTAATTTCATTCCCCTTTTGCGCACACTAATGGCTCCTGTGACACGCTGTTTAAACTCACTCTGCAGCGTTGTATCAATAACTTGGCGATCCGTCTTCAGGAAACAGACCGAGTTTCCCCGTTTCATGTCAAAATAGGAGCCATTAATGGCTGCAATGGCGTTATATTCAGAAGCAATCTTACTTGTTTCTTTCATTTTATCCGAAACGGCAACATTGACTTTCAAACCTGCAACAGGATCAATTTCTATCAGGCTGATAGATTGGGGACCTTGATATAATTGAGGGATAGAAGCATACTTATATACAATTCCTTTTTGAGGATTTTCTATCTTCCAACAAGCAGATACAATTGCCAATGAATCCGCTACTGTCTGCCCTTTTACCATTTCAATGGAGCATACAGCCAGGATAACGACGATTAACAAGTTTTTCTTCATAAACTAACGAATAAATGTGTTAAGTATAATATATATTAGTCTTAATGACCAGTAATATCCGTATTATAATCTTCCCGATTATATTGCCATAACAGAATAGGATATCCTTTCGCATTTACCTTGTAATACCATGAGTTTCCCCATCCTGCATCAAGGTAGTTCTGCATATTCGATAAGAACTCCTTCGACTTAGTTTCCCCATCGTGGGGTTGCTTCACACCGACTAATTCACCGGAAAATTCGGTTTTAGGTACTCCGGCATTCAAAATCTTCATATCGTCTGTTGCCCAACAATCAACAACCGTCATATTAGCTGCTCCCATGAAGGCGGCAATACGCCCCAAATTTACACCATTTTTCTTGTTTTCCACTAATTTATTCAAAGCAACGCATCTTTTAGGTGCAGTATCAAAATAAGCTCCGATACCTGCTGCTCCGGAATTCATTGAAATAACTTCACCTGCCGCATAGCAATTCTCCAATATACCACCAGCCCAGACAATACCTACTATTCCCCCGGCACGTGAATTTCCTGTTTCATTCTTCGCTGTAACTGTGGCAGTAGAATAACAATTCTTAATGGACGAATACACAGATCCGCTCGGTTTACCGATATTACCGGAAATACCGCCAATTATATCAAATCCCGATACCTTTCCGCTCGTATAACAATTTTCTACACTTCCGGTAAGTACATCCGAAGTCGGGATTTTTATCCCTACATAGCCGGCTAATATTCCGCCTCCATTTTGTGCCACAATATCTGCATCCACAATTCCCAAATTCTTGCAGACTCCACATAACACCCCGAACAAGCTGGCATAGTTACCTTGCGATTTCAAGCCTTTTATAACATGCCCGTTTCCGTCAAAATGGACGAGTCTGTCATAAGGCTCACTCACATTCAAAGCCTGCCAATCAATCCCTGACATATTCACATCGGCCTCCATTCTGAAATAAACCATTCCTTTAGAATAATTGACCTTATGCATATCCTGCATATGTCTCGCCGTTTTTATAATATAAGGATTATCCTCCGAACCGTCACCAGAGTCAAACAACTGCCCGTTGCTATGCTTCTTTACCAAGATGAAAGTCCTGACACTGCGTTGTCCGTAATGATCGAACTTTTTATTATCACACGGATAGTTGACTACATCTGTGGCTGAAAGATTACTGTCGCGTATATACATCGTTGTAGACCCTCCTCCGTCTACGTTCAAGGCATGCTGTGGTTTAAAATACTGGTTTATAAAGGAGGTAAGCTCTTTGGCAGTCATTCCTGCCGCCAAATCCGCACGACCGTCCACTGTTACCAACAAAAGTTTATTCTGTTCAGTCAAAGCCACAGCGGTACGGGGATGACGTACTCCCTGATGTCTTCGGTAATCCTCTCCATCCAGGGAATTCAGGTTGATTCCGGTTATATCTCCAATAAATGTTTCACCTACTGGTTGATAATCATCTATCAAGACTGGTGCTCCCGAGAATATGTTAGGCATTGAATTATAGGAATATGATTCCTTTGTTCCATATCCAATTTCAACCTTATAGCCGTCATAAGCTATGGCCCCTTCATGTTTCCAATATCTTAAATGCCCTTCGGGAAGAGTGATCGGTGAAATTATTGAGCCATTGACTTTTACGAAAGAGGCTTCAAGTTCATACGTACCATTAATTCCGGCTACCGCATCATGTTTCAGAGCAACGCTTGACAAAGAATCGAGTTGAGGAGCCGAAACAAACTCCAATTCGTAATCAGGACTCGACAGGTCGATTTCAAGCACATTTATTTGTTGTTGGGCATTGAAAGCCCCTTTATTATAGGAGTACCATATAAAACTCTTTCCGTCAATAGAATCTATTTTCCAGCCATCTTTGTCCTTCAATGTCGGTTCTTCAACCGGGATAGGAGGAGGAGTATAATTCTGTCCCTTTCCTATCATATCGCTGAAATCTTCATTGTCCAGTTGGCTGGAGCAGCTGATAGCTATTATAAAAAGCGTAGAAACTAGTAATATCATTATTCTATATTCTTTCATGACCGATCAAATTAAAAGTTTAAATTATCATTCCATCCCGGATTCTGTGTCAGAGCTCCATTTGTCAAAATACGGTCCTGCCTTGGAATCGGGTATAAATAGTCCCGTTCTTCATTCCACTGGCGAGGAACATCTTTATAGCAAATCACATTTCCGGATTCTCCTTCTGTCAGTTCTACCGTAACTCCAATCTCCAGATATTCAAGCGCATTGACACCACCAGGCTTTGCTCCTTTATACAAACAGACATCAATAGTCCCGTCATGATTCAGGTCATAATTGCCCGGACCGGGGAAATACATTCCCAAAAACTCATCATCCATACAACTCCCCGCTTTCCAACGCATTAAATCATAATAGCGGAAGCCTTCCATTAACAATTCTATGACTCTTTCACGACGGATTTCCAGTATGACTCCTTTATTCGTTTCAGAGACATTAGGATAGACATTCAGCAGATAAGGATCGGGTCCTGTATTAGCGTCACTCATATTCAGGTTCGGCATTCCTACCCTATCCCTTATTAATTTAATTGTCCTGTCAATATCATTCTGTTCCAACGTTCCCCTTTCCGCTTTGGCTTCCACATAATTCAAAAAAACCTCCGCCGTCCTGAAAATAGGAAAATCATTTTCAGACGTGGCACCAACATCATATTTGGTGGCACCCGAATATTTAATTAAATGATACCCAGTCATTGCCGAAGAGAAATTAGGACCCGACTGTTTCGTTTCTCCCGGACGTATATATCCGGGAGTACGGATGGTCTGTGCCAAACGAGGATCCCTGTTCTGACATTCATCAAAAAATACCTTAGTGGCATATCCTTGCATGTCCGTAAAACGGGAACCGTTCTTATTCAAATACATATTTACAATCTTTTTCGATAATCCGGGTCTGCCTTTCGAAGCTGTATTTTCAAAACCTTGCACGTCGTGGCGGATATTCAGTGTCCCATTATAGTCTCTAGCCAAAACAATTTCCTGCTGAATGGCATTCAAGGAAGAAAAAAGAGTCTGATAAGGAGTACTGCCTGTTTTATACAAACTATATCCACTATTCTTCATAAAGTCATCGGAAGCAGTAATGCACGCATCCAAATATTTTTCGTAGTCTGCTATCCCATGATACTTGCGGAAAGTGCCTTCAAACAGACAAACTCTTGACTTCAATGCCAATGCAGCCCATTTACTGACTCTGTAAAGTTCTTTATCTTTGGATAAAGTAGTAATAGCAAAATCCAAATCTTCAATGATTTTCTGCATCACAAACTCTCTGGAATCCCGAGGTTTATACAACAGTTCAGCATCAGACGAATCCAGTACTTTATCATACCAGGGGACATCTCCAAATCGCTGTACTTTCTTAAAGTAAAAATAAGCCCTGAAAAAACGGGTGATTGCATCGTACTTATTACGTACATCTTGATCTTCACAATTATGAGAATTCTCTAACAAGAAATTAAGACTTCTCAATGCCTCCCAATTCCATCCTCCACCCGTCGATGGAATGATCCGTTGCCCAGTTACCTCATCATCCAACGGAGAAACAATCAATACATCTGCATTATCTTTATAAATATCTGCTGCCGTAGGCAGTATATTATAGTAAAACTGATTACTATACAGTTGAAGTTCGTTTTCATTCTTGAAATAGGTGGTTGGAGACAAACTGTCTTCAGGATAAAGGTCCAGTTTATCACACGATATAAAAAGAATGGTAAACAACCACATAAATATGATACTAAACTTGGTTTTCATATATAGATATATTAGTTATTATCAGAATGTAATATCAATACCAAAAGAATAGGTCTTTGAGAACGGATAAGAGAGTGCATTAGTCTTACCTGTTTTCCAATTTGTTCCGGCAGCAGCCGCTTCCGGATCAATATAATCCGTATCCAGCCTGTCTAATGTGAGCAGATTCTCACCACTGAAATAGAGACGGGCTTTCTGCACATGTATCTTTGATAACCATTTAACAGGTAGCGTATATCCCACAGTCAGGTTTTTCAGTCGGCAATAGGCAAGACTTTGCAAGTATCTGTTATTAACCGATGACAAGGAACGGCCATCAGTCCATGCGATATATCCTCTGGGGCGGGGGAAATAAGCATCAGGATTGTCTACGCTCCATACGTCTGCCAAAAAATCCTTTGGAATGAAACTTGGTGCTGGTGAACTATACGGTCCCCAAAAGGCAAATGCATCACTGGATGGGTACCAGTCTTGTTTCCCCACTCCCTGAAAGAACACGGAAAAGTCAATGCCATTCCATTCTGCATTAAGTCTGATACTGTACGTATAGCGCGGAAGAGAATTACCTATAATCCGTTGATCCTTAATATCATTAGCACTGACAGTTTGTTCGATCTTATTATTGCCATCAAGATCGAGATATTTCATGTCTCCAGCATGCAGTCCTCTATCGACAACGGCATTGTTGATGATATAGTTTACGACACTCTGGTCTACTCCATAATTAGCTGCCTCTTCATCTGTCGCAAAATAGCCATCAACCATATACCCCCATATATCCCCCAGTCTCTGACCGACATAAGGAGAACTGATTTCTTTATTAGGGTTATCATATTTCGTAATCTTGGAGACATTATCCCCGATTCCAAACGAAACACCATAGTTAAAAGGTTTGTCCATCACATTAAAACGGTCATTCCAGGCAACGACCAATTCCCAACCTTTGGTCCTTAAGTCAGCAGCATTCATATTAGGAGATTTTGCGCCATAGACAGACGGTAATGCTTTGCCGGGCATTAGCATGTCTTTTGTATCCCTTATATAAGCATCTGCCGAAATATTCAATCTATTATTGAAGATACCGATATCAAGACCAATATTTTTAGTAACTACGGTTTCCCATGTCAAGTCGGAAGCATTAGGAGCGGTTTCATAGGCATACGAGGCTTTTTCTTTATCACCAAACGAATAATTAAGAACTTTTCCTGTTTCTATTTGCTGCAGATAATCATAATAACCAACTTGCTGATTGCCCAAAGTTCCATAAGACAGTCGTAACTTTAGGTTATCTACTGTATTTTTCAATGCTCCATAAAAAGGCTCTTCGCTAATGCGCCATCCGGCGGAGAACGATGGGAAGAAGCCGTACCGATGGCCTTTTTTAAACCGGGAACTGCCATCGTATCTTCCGCTCGCCTCAAACAGGTATCTTCCTTTATAATCATAGTTTGCCCTATAAAAGACACCAAATAAAGCATATTTATTCTTTCCTCCGGTGACTACTGTATTTTCTCCCTTAGCCAAATTAAAGTCATTCAATTCATCAGATAACAGTCCATCTTTACTCACAGTCAGATCTTCATAAGATTTTGTCTCATAGTTGATACCGCCTGTCAGTTTCACATTATGAGAGCCGGCAAACAAGTTACCATAAGTTCCGTAAGCATTATATGCATAATACAGATTTTTTGTATTCAACACAGTCAGTTTATTCCCTCCGCTTGTACTCTCGGGCATGGTAATCGTAACACCCGGTACCTTGGAGTATTGCATGTCTACACTTCTATTGGTACATTTCTTGTCATATTTCGAATATGTGTAATTCCCTATGATTTCAACATGTTTTACCGGATTTATAACGACTTCAAATGTGGTCATAAACTCGTCTATCTCATCTTTATTATTATGTTTCTTATTAGATAATGCAACGGTGGTACCCGCCAAAGTATAGTTCATGATATTAGTTTCATACACCAGTGTACCATCAGGATGTACAGGCACTAATATAGGCAAGGCACGATAGCTTGCATTCTTAAATATTGTATTCACTCCACCAAGTCCCGGATAGGAGTAATTCGATTTGAAATAAGAGGTATTATTACTGACGGATAACCATGGAGTCACTTTGGCTTCCAGCCTTGATTTGAAGTTATAGCGTTCATACTTGTCCGGTTGTATTTTAAGAACTCCTTTCTGATTATAATATCCTCCGGAAAGCCTGAACTTCAAATGTTCACTTCCACCGGAAATGCTTACATTATGTTCATGCGTCGGACGTTTATGGTCATATAAATAATTATACCAATCAAAATTCCCATAGTATTTATACTGTCCGTTTTCAGTTACTACCCAGGGCCGTTCGGGTTGTTCCGTCTTATCATTTCTCCTGATCCACAACTCATGATAATCCTTTTCCGTATATGTAAGCAATGGTGTCCCTTGCCAGGTAGAGAAAAACATATCACTAATACCGGCCGCATAATATCCACGGGTTTCATAATCTGTCGACGTAGTTACATCACTAAAGCTATATCGTCCGTTATAATTAAGAGTGACTTTGCCTTTTTCTCCCGTCTTTGTAGTTACCAGAATAACTCCATAGGCGGCACGTGCTCCATAAATTGCCGCAGACGACGCATCTTTTAAGACCGAAACAGAGGCGACATCATTCGGATTGACACGATTCACATCTCCCTCCACTCCATCAATAAGGACCAACGGTTTGGCAGAACCACTAATGGAATTCACTCCTCTGATATTAAACGAACCTCCATCTCCTGCACGACCGGAAGAAAAAGAGACAGTCATGTTAGGAACTGCTCCTTGCAGTAATTGAGACATAGTCGAAGCAGAACGCCCTGCCAATTGATCCCCCTCTACCACAGACACGGCACCTGTCAAATTGACTTTCTTCTGTGTTCCATAACCTACAACCACCACTTCTTCCAAAGATCTGGAGTCTTCTTGCATGGTTATATTGACAACCGAATTATTCTTGACGGGAGATTCAACGCTCTTATAACCTAAAAATGAGAAAACCAATATACTATTGTCCGGAACCTCGATAGTATATCTTCCATCCATATCGGTGATGGCTCCTATTTTCTCACCTTTAACAGCTACATTACAACCGACAATAACCTCTCCCAAATCATCTTTCACAGTTCCTGTTATCTTCCGACCGGGAGTTACGTTTTTCATTTTCTCCATATTTTTCACCAGAATAATATGGTTGCCTTCCATCGTATACGAGAAACCTGTTCCTTGCAAAACTCTATTAAGAATTTCGGCAACCGTGGTTTCCCGAGTAGATACTGCTATTCGTTTGTCTAAAGCAATCTCATGCTCATTGTAAATAAACAAATAGTCTGTTTGTTTTTCAATCTGCCTGATAATGTCAGATAGTGTTGCGGTACCTTTATTCATCGTTACTTTCTGATTTTGAGAACGGACATTCAAGGAATATGTCTCAAAAACAATGAATAACAGGAAAAAGACAGTTAACCTCATAATTCTTAAAATTTGAGTACAGTGTGTTTTTCTATGGACAATACGTCCACACCAAAGATTATTTTTCATATCTTTGCCTAGAGTTATTAAGTTAATACATAAAGATTTGTAACAGATGACGAGTCTTTTTTATTGACTTCTCACATATCGGTAAGTGCTGCAACACTTACCGATATTTCTGTTTTAAACGGGCAGGTTCTCTTGCTCTCATTTTCAGTGTTTTTTTAGATTAAATACTAGGGTTAATAGATTATGATCTGATTCTTTTCGTCGTCCTGTATATAATTAAATTTGATGTATTTCTGCAATACTCTCATCACATGTTCGATTCCTTCTTTCTGGCGGAACTTACCGGTACACGGATGAGAAGTTATTTCTATGTTTTTATTAATGATCTTCACTTCATAATATTGCTCTAATTTCTTAAAGACAGTTTCCAACGGTTCATCTTTAAAAGAATAAATACCCATCCTCCACAAGAAATCATGATCCGAAGTAAAGGTCTCTTTATAAAGTTTCCCGTCTCTAACTTCCACCTTTTCATGTGGATTCAAGATTATTTCGTTTTGCGTTTCAGGATGGTATACGGTGACTTTACCTTCTATCAAAGAAGCTTCAAATAAACCGGAGTTAGGATATGCCGAGACATTGAAAGTAGTTCCTAATACTCTGATATCATATTTCTCGGTCTCAACAATAAAAGGATGTTTCTCGTTATGAGCCACTTCAAAATACCCCTCTCCTTCCAAAATCACTTTCCTCTCTTTGGCATGAAATCCGGTAGCCGGATATTTTAAAGTAGAGTTGGAGTTCAACCAGACAATTGTCCCGTCAGCCAAAACCAGGCTAGCCCTTTGCCCTGCGGGAACCGTCATCATCTGCATTTCAGTAGAGTGTTCAAACCGATACTCTTGATATTCCTTATGAATAATAAAAGCAATCATGGCAATGACTGCCGCTATCTTCATAGAGGCCCAAAGATAACGCATCATAATTTTCTTATTTTCCGCCTTTTTTTCTTGCAAATTACCATTCCAGATAGTAGCGTCATAAATATGACGCATTTGCATCAGTTGTTCACGGTGTTCTTCACTTTCTTTCATCCAGCGCACGACTTCTCTCTTTTCTTCGGGAAGAGCATCTCCTGCAAGATATTTATTTAATAGTTTCGTATCCATACTTTTTCCTTGGGGTTAAGACATAAGCTTTTTGAGGGCTTACATATATAAGACACGCCACTTACAAACTTCACTAGAAGAAAAATAAAAAAAGTGCTTTGAGGTCCTTCATTTGTTCATCAATGCCGAGGAGGATATGCATCAATGCCGAAGGAGAACTTTATCGGTAAGGTATTCTATTAGAAAAAAAGTAGAGTATAAAGGTAATCTTTGAGGTTCTTCCTTAAAGCTTGCAACGCTTTGCCAATATGATAGTCTACCCCTTTCACTGTCATATTTAATGATTCAGCGATTTCTTTCATCGATTTATTCTCATATCGACTCATCATAAATGCCCTTCTTGTTTTTTCCGGCAATTCATTTAAAGTATGATTAACAATGGCGATTA
>ULOU01001966.1_pt1 | contig 11872 bp, 10 predicted proteins | sample 1952821 | NCBI WGS metagenome assembly ULOU01 (sample SAMEA4835610, study PRJEB28245) | human gut metagenome | biome: gut microbiome; material: fecal sample | place: Denmark | collected 2008 | reverse complement strand
AAATCATTTCCAGATACGGCTGCAGGACGCTGTTTGGCGCGCGGTAAATTTCATGCCGGATATCGGGCACAACCACCAGCTGTCCATCTGGGATCCTCTTGATAAACTCTTTTTGTGCTCCGGGCGTTACGAGCGTATCTTTTCCCGCCTGAAATAAAAGCACCGGCGTCTTCACCTTTTTCGCCTGCTTTTTGCTGATGACAAATTTCCCGGCATTGATCGCTTCCCTGCCCCATTCATAGCTTCCTGAAGAGGTCTGGCAGCTTTCATCCTCCCGCCGTTTTTTCATATAATAATCATGGCGCGCTTCGGAGCTGCAGGACGCGTCCGAAAAAGACTCTTCCGGATCAAAAGTGCCCTGTGTGAGCAGACGATCCTTCCCATTGCCTCCGAACACTTTAAAATCACACAGCACCCGCGCCGCCCAGGACGGCACGCCGCCCAGATTCACTCCCAACATCGGTGCATTCAGAACCGCTTTGGCAAAATCCTCAGGGTACTGCTCCAGATAAAATGCGCCGATACAGCCGCCCATGGAATGTGCGTACAGATACAGCGGCAGATCTTTTGCCATCGGCTTCACCACTGTTTTGACGAACCGGTGCAGATCTTTTACATATCGGGAAAACAATCCAATGTGTACAATTGTGTGATCTTCCACTTCACGCATGGATTTTCCATGCCCTCTGTGATCCATAATCGCCACCTGATATCCCTGCAGATAAAAATAGTAAATCAATTCATGATATTTCAGGCAGGACTCTGTAAAGCCATAGCTGATCACGATCGTCCCTTTTTGTGTCTCCTGCGGATACAGTTCATAATACAGACCGCCCGTCTTAGCTGTTTTTCTCTGAGCCACGCCGTCTTCTGGTGCGTTCTCAGACTTTTGCGATGTGCTGTCTGCCGATGCCACATCACGCTCCTGCGATTCACCGCCTTCGGGCGCGACCTCCATCCACCCGCAAATCTGAACCTGTTTCAGAAACGGCTCTACCTGGCTGTCCATTTCCTGTTCCAGATTTTCTTCTGCGATACACTGCATTCTGCAGGAATTATTTTCCTTTAAAACCGTTTTTTTCATTCGTATTCTCCATATAAATTCTCCATATAAAATATAAAAAGAATGTGCCTTAGTATATTTTTGCGCCGAGGCGCGGTTGCTTCGGCAACCATCTACCCTTGCGTCGAGTGTGCATCCTCGCGGAGCGTTTTTTATTGTATAACATTGTATAGAAACGAACTTTTTTATGCAACAATAGAATGCACGCTCTGCGAGCATTCTATTGTCATGAACAAATAAAAAACCTGCTGACACGAAATCAGCAGGTATCGAATCTTTGTGGGGGGATGGCAGGACATCCTCCTTGCGGAAAACATCCTGCCTGATTTTGTGGGTTGATAACTTCTCAACTTGATCATATTGTATCGCACCACTGTATCTTTTGTCAACTACTTTTTCAAAATGTTGCAGTTCACACGCGCCATTCGTACCTTTTTGTAAGCAGATTTTCATGCGAGCATGAAATCTGCCCCCAAACGGTACGGGTGAACTGTAACAATAGAATAGTAACAATAGAATATTTTCCCCAAAAAAGATACATACTGATCCCAAAAGCTTTCCTATCGCTTTTTGAATCCAACAATGAAAAGGAGGTTTTTGTCATGTATCCTGTAATTCCAGAATCAGACCGTCCTTCTGACCTTGCGGATGACTGCATCCTCTCTCCCGACGGCGTCAATCCGGTTTCCAAAAATGACGAAGTGCCGTCCGAAAAAAATCTGTTCGACGACAAGATCGCAGTATATCCTGTTCCGGGTGCGACCCTTCCGTTTTATTTTCCGGGTTATCCCAACCAGCCGCTGTAGGGCGTTCTTACAGCTCCCGCGCGGCGTCGGCAACACTGCGGACACCGACTAATCGGATGCCGGAAATTTTCGGCATTTTTTCGAGACAGACCTGGGGGAGGATACAGGTTGTGAAACCGAGCTTCTGCGCCTCCCTCACTCTCTGCTCCGCCATCGAAACGGCGCGTACTTCCCCGCTCAGGCCCACTTCCCCGAAGGCGACAACGCCCTCCGGGACGGGGCTGTTTTTGAAGCTCGACATGATTGCCATCACGATTCCAAGATCGATGGCAGGCTCTGTAATCCGAATGCCGCCCGCCAGATTGACGTAAGCATCACACCCCCCGATCTGCATGCCAAGCCGTTTTTCCAATACCGCCATCAGCAAATTGACGCGGTTAAAATCCGTTCCGGTCGTCTGACGGCGTGGAATGCCAAAATTGCTGTGGCAGACGAGCGCCTGAATCTCCGTGAGCATCGGACGAGTCCCCTCCATTGAGCAGGAGACGACCGAGCCGCTCGCGCCGGCAGGTCTGCCATTTAACATGAATTCCGACGGGTTTAACACCTCTGTCAGCCCCTCTTGGCGCATCTCAAACACGCCGATCTCATCGGTTGAGCCAAAACGGTTCTTGACGCCCCGGAGGATTCGATAAGATGCATGTCGGTCGCCCTCAAAATACAACACCGTATCCACCATATGCTCGAGCACTCTGGGACCTGCAACCGTTCCCTCTTTGGTCACATGGCCGACGATAAAAATCGAAATACCGAGCCCTTTTGCCAGCCGCAGCAAAACACCAGTCGATTCGCGCACCTGCGACACACTGCCGGGCGCCGCGCTGACCGCTTCATTGTACATCGTCTGGATGGAGTCAATGATGACGATCTGAGGCTTTTTCTGCTGGATTACCTCTTCAATCCGATTCAGGTTCGTCTCACAGAACAGCTCCAGCGTGTCCGAAAAATCGCCGATCCGCATCGCACGCATTTTGATCTGGCGTAAGGATTCCTCGCCTGATACATACAAAATGTGCTGCTTTTTTAACGAAAGGTTCCTGCACATCTGCAAAAGAAGCGTCGATTTGCCGATACCCGGGTCGCCGCCGACCAGCGTCAGCGAGCCGGTAACGATTCCGCCGCCCAGTACCCGGTCGAACTCTCCCATCCCGGTTTCCGTGCGTCTTTCCTCTTCCATCGAAATTTCATTCAGCACCGCCGGAGCGCTCTGCACCCCGGACAGCACCTGCTTTTTCTCTTTTCCGCCTGCGGACACGGAAACCGGTTCCTCTACGAGGGAGTTCCACGCCTTACAGCCCGGACACTGCCCAAGCCATTTTGCCGTTTCATAGCCGCATTCCTGACAGAAAAATCTGGTTTTTATTTTGGTTGCCATTTATTTTGAAATTTCTACCTTTACTTCTCCGATTCCAGCAAGCTCCACGCTCACATTCAGCTTTCCGCCGAGGTTCGTGCGCATTCTGCCCGCATCCTCACCGTTGATTTTCACATCATATTCCGTATCTTCCTCCAGACCGAGTGTGATCTGCGCGTCCTCTGTGCCCTCTACCGTGAAGCTGACGCCATTTTCGCTCTCCGCAAAATGCTCTACGCTCGTGCCGGGCACAGATTCATAGACAAACATGCCGTTTCTTTCCAGCTTGGTAATCTCTTTAAAAGTCTTTACCTTGTACTCATCGCCGCCGGCCTCAAAGCCCTCCTTCTTGCTCTTTTCCTGCAGAAGGTGATTGCCGAAGCTGATCTTTCCGTCTGCTTCTGTTCTGATGAGTTCTGCTACTGCTGCCATTCTTTTGTCCTCCTGTCCGCCTTTGCGGCGGTTTGCTGTTTATTTGTTTTTGACGCTGAAAACAACTTTGTTCTCGCGGAAGCCTGCATTCACATGATCGCCGGATTTTACCCGTCCCGACAGAATTTCTTCCGCAAGTGCATCCTCGATCAGCGTCTGAATTGCTCTCTTTAACGGTCTTGCACCCATTTTCAGGTTGCTGTATTTTTCTACGATATGCTCTTTCAGAGATGGTGTCAGTGTCAGGCTGATATCCAGCTGCGTCCGGCAGCGCGTAATCAGGCTCTGTGCCAGCAGATTGATAATTCGCTTCATATCGTCTTTTGTCAGCTGATGGAATACGATCGTTTCATCAATCCGGTTTAAAAATTCCGGTTTGAACAGGCGTTTTACCTCTTCCATCACGCCGGCTTTCATCTTTTCGTAAGTCTTTTGCGCATCTTCTTTTGCCGCAAAGCCGAGATTTTTTGGCTCCACAATCCGCTGTGCACCGGCGTTGGACGTCATGATGATGACGGTATTTTTGAAGCTGACCTTCCTGCCTCTGGAATCCGTGATATGCCCATCGTCCAGCACCTGTAGCAAAATATTGAAAACATCCGGGTGCGCTTTCTCGATTTCGTCGAATAAAACCACCGAATACGGATTTCTGCGAACCTTTTCAGAAAGCTGTCCGCCCTCGTCAAAGCCGACATAGCCCGGAGGCGAGCCGATCATTTTCGAAACAGAGTGCCCTTCCATATATTCCGACATGTCCACGCGGATCAGCGCGTTTTCTGAACCAAACATCGCTTCTGCCAGCGCCTTGGAAAGCTCCGTCTTTCCGACACCTGTGGGACCGAGGAACAAAAACGAACCGATCGGTCGTCTCGGATCCTGCAGTCCGACTCTGCCGCGGCGCATCGCCCGCGCAACGCTCGATACGGCTTCTTCCTGTCCGATCACGCGCTTGTGCAGAATAGATTCCAGCTTTAACAGCCGTTCGCTCTCTTTTTCGGTCAGGCGGCTCACCGGAACCTTTGTCCAGGTGGAAATGACCTTTGCGATATCCTCTGCTGTCACCTCCGGCTGCCCCTTTTTGCGGCTCTTTTCCTGTCGTTTCTGGTGCTTTTCGTAACGGGTGAGCGCCTCCTTTAGCTTCTGCTTTAGTCTTGAGGCCTCCTCCAAATCCTGATCGCGGATCGCCTGCTCCAGCTTTTCGTCCAGCGCTTTAATTTCCTTTGCCTGGTCTGTTGCCTCGTCAGTCGTCTGCATCCGCTGCAGGCGCACCGCAGCAGCCGCCTCGTCCATCACGTCGATCGCCTTGTCCGGGAGCTTCCGGTCGTTGATATAGCGATTGGAAAGATGTACTGCAGCCTCGAGGGCTTCCGGCAGAATCTTTACTTTATGATGCTCTTCATATCTGGAAACGATTCCCTGCAAAATGCCGATCGCCTCTTTTTCCGTCGGCTCTTCGACCGTAACCGGCTGAAAACGGCGTTCCAGGGCAGCATCTTTTTCGATATATTTGCGGTATTCTTCCAGCGTTGTCGCGCCGATCAGCTGAATCTCGCCGCGCGCAAGGGACGGCTTTAAAATGTTGGAAGCGTCAATCGCCCCCTCTGCGCCGCCTGCACCGATCAGTGTATGCAGCTCATCCAAAAACAGTAAAATATTTCCGTCGTCTGTTACCTCACGGATGACCTTACGAATTCGCTCCTCAAATTCGCCGCGGTATTTGCTTCCCGCGATCATCCCGGACAGATCCAGCATCAGAACCCGTTTATCCTTTACCGTATCCGGCACGCTGCCCTCCGTAATCCGAAGCGCAAGTCCCTCGACGATCGCCGTTTTGCCGACACCGGGTTCTCCTACCAGGCACGGATTGTTCTTCGTCCTGCGGCTTAAAATCTGAATCACGCGCCCAATCTCCTGATCGCGCCCGACAACTGGATCGAGCTTTCCCTGTGCAGCCAGCTTCGTCAGATCCCGGCTGTAAAGCTCCAGCGTCCCGGTCTGGCTCTTTTTTTGCCTGCGTCCCAGCTCTTCGCGATACGCCGTAGGGTCCAGTCCTGCTGCCAGGAGCGTATCCCGCATGATTTTCTGCAGCGGCAGCGACAGCGTCTGCAGCACCCGCACTGCAACATTATCCCCATCTCCTAAAAGCGCTAACAAAATGTGCTCCGTTCCGGTCAGCGCGCTGCCTGCCTTTTCCGCCTGTCTGTGGCTTTCCTCCAGAACTTCCTCTGCCCGGGGGGAATAACCGTCCCGCTCTATGACCGGATTGGGCGTCTCCGGAGCCAGCAGATCCTGAATCATTTCCCGGATCGCCTCTTCTTTTGCCCCGTTTTCCGTCAGAACCCTTGATGCCACACCGGTTCCTTCTTTGATCAGGCCCAGTAGGATATGCTCTGTTCCAACATAATTCTGATGCAGGCTTTTTGCCGCCCGCCCTGCCAAAAGCAGGGCAGTTTTTGCCTTATCCGTAAACTGTGACTGCATCTGTTATAGTCCTCCATACTCTTCATAAATCTCATCTATCAAAGCATGTACTTCCTCGCGGGAAATATTCCGACAACTTGCCCGTGCCAGAATGACCCGCAGCGACTCCCGCATCTGCTCCAGATCACTGATTCGATCCGCATCAATCGCAATCACTGCGCCGCGGCGTCTGTCCACCTTGACGAAGCCCTCTTGCTTGAGCACGGTATATGCCTTATTCACTGTATGCATGTTAATCCCAATGGATTCTGCAAGCTGCCGCACGCTCGGGAGGGACTCTCCCTCCTTGAGCCTGTTTGTCGCAATCCCGACAATGATCTGATTGCGCAGCTGTATATATAACGCTTCTTCGCTGTTAAAATCGACTTCCAGAATCATGCTGATCTCCCATCCATTTTCTCTTTAAAGTGTTCTAGAAACACTATAACAAGAATCCTGAAAATAGTCAACAATAGCATGCACGCGCTGCGAGCATGCTATTGTCATGAATAAAACAAAACACCCGGCACTGCTGTTTCCTGTGCTCCCGCCAGACAGCGGGCAGTTTGCAGCAAAAGCCGGATGTTTTTCATGGATTCACGACAATAGCATGTTCGCAGAACGTGCTTCTATTGTTTTCTGAATGCTTGCTTTTTGGAAGACTTATTTCAGGTCAAGGAATTCAAATTCAAGATCGTCATCATCCAGGAAATTTCTGGACTGCCAGTCTTTGGATTTGCCCTTTTTGCGGCGCGGACGTTCTTCTTCCTCTTCCTCGTCCTCATCCTCGTCATCCTCGTCTTCATATTCGTCGACTCTGGAGCGACGGACAGGCTTCTTTACCGGAGCCTTCTTTGCCGGACGGCGGCGCGGACGCTCTTCTTCCTCTTCCTCGTCCTCATCCTCGTCATCGTCTTCGTCCTCGTCGTCATCGTCATCCTCTTCTACATAACGGGCAGGCTTTTTGCGGCCGAAGCGGCGCGGACGTTCTTCTTCCTCGTCCTCATCCTCATCGTCGTCTTCATCATCTTCGTCATCATCATAATCGTCATAGTCTTCATACGTGCTTCTGACTTTGATGATCAGGATTGTTACAACGATAATCAGAACTACGATTACAAACGCCATCAGAATAACGACAAAGCGCATGCTCTTTGCGGTCTGATCGATGGTCGCCTGGTTATTCTTGTTGGTCTCCTCTGCATTCAGCAGGTCACTGACCTGATATCTGGTTCCCATAGTATTATCATGCAGATACCATGCACTGCTGCCGCTTCCGTCATCCTCAAAGGCGACGGAATAATCTGCGGAGTTGTCTACGATCGGCTCCTCCTCCGGTTCCTCCGTCTCCTGAGTTTCGTCAACAGCCGGCTCTGCTGTCGCCTCCGACACATGTGCCTCTACCAGATCGGAACGGATATATCCGCTTACATTATCAAATGTTACTGCATACCAGGTCTTGCCGTCGCTGCCCTGTGTCTCGCCGGTAACGGTCAGCTCCTGTCCGCTGGTTGCCTTACCTGCAACGCTTGCGCTGGTGGAAGCTTCGCTTCTGATATTAACGCTGGAAGAGGTTACGGTTGCGCTGGTAACGGTTCCTGCAGCAGCTGTCCCTGCTGCGTTATCCTCTGCGGCATTATCCTCTGCGGCGTTATCCTCTGCGGCTGCATCAGCATTTCCGTCCTCTGCAGCATTGGTGTCGGTTGTTGTGGTCGTTGTCGTTCCGCTCGGGGAAGAGGTCAGCGGCACAGCGCCGACTTCCATTGTGGATGTAAATAAAAATACCGCAGCAAGTGCACATCCCAGCACAGTGCTGAACTTGGTCGTCCATTTCATCATTCTAGTTTACGTACCTTTCTGATTCCGATCCGCAAAGGTCTCTGCGGACCTTTTCTCTTTTCCAAACTCCTCAGCCAGGCTTCCGATTTCGCCTGTCGCCAGTGCTCTATCGGTATATTATGCTTCGTCGATCGCTTTACCGATATCGTGTCTCATATATTTGTTGGCAAAATTGACCCATTCGGTCGCTGCATACGCTTTTGCGCGCGCTTCCTTTAAGGTAGGCGCCTTCGCTGTGATACCCAGCACACGTCCACCGTTGGTCAGGATCGTCTTTCCGTCTTCTGCAAACCTGGTTCCTGCATGGAAACAGAATACATCGTCTTTTCCGTCAAAGGCTTCCAGGCCGGAAATCGGGAGTCCCTTGTCGTATTTTAACGGATAACCGTCCGATGCCAGCACAACACAAACTGTCGCATTGTCTTCAAACTCCAACTTGAGCTGATCGAGCGTACCGTCGATACATGCCTCGCAAACGTCCAGAATGTCGTTTTTCATACGCGGCAGCACAACCTGCGCTTCCGGATCACCGAAGCGGACATTATATTCCAGCACTTTCGGGCCGTCAGGTGTCAGCATCAGGCCGAAGAAAATTACACCCTGAAAGGTGCGTCCTTCCGCAGACATTGCATCGACGGTAGCCTGATAGATATATTTTTTACAGAACGCATCAACCTCTTTTGTATAGAACGGAGACGGAGAAAAATTGCCCATGCCGCCGGTGTTCAAGCCCTGATCGCCGTCCTTTGCGCGCTTGTGATCCTGGGCGGAGGACATGATCTGGATGGTCTTGCCATCTGTAAAGGACAGCACGGAAACCTCACGTCCGGTCATGAACTCTTCGATGACCATCTTGTTGCCGGCTGTGCCGAATTTCTTATCTGTCATAATCGTGCATACGCCGTCTTCCGCTTCTTCCAACGTGCTGCAGATTAAAACGCCTTTTCCAAGTGCAAGGCCATCCGCCTTTAAAACGATCGGGAATTTCGCTTTGGTATGCAGATATTCCAGCGCATCCTCTGCCTTGTCGAACACTTCATAGGCAGCCGTCGGAATATTGTATTTTTTCATCAGTTCCTTGGAAAATGCCTTGCTGCCTTCCAGAATCGCCGCATTTTTGCGAGGACCGAATGCACGGATCCCGGCTGCCTCCAGCTGGTCTACCAGGCCCCCGACAAGCGGATCATCCATGCCGACGATAACGAGGTCGATCTCTTTTTCCTTTGCGAACTCGGTCAGACGGTCAAATTCCATCGCGCCGATCGGAACGCACTCTGCCAGCTGCGCAATTCCGGCGTTGCCGGGTGCACAGTAAATCTTCTCTGCTTTCGGGCTCTTTGCCACACTTGCAGCGATCGCATGCTCTCTGCCGCCGCTTCCCACAATCAGAATTTTCATATGAACCTCCATATTTTCAGGCGCTTTCGCTGTTATGCGATGCAATTTTGCATCACGATGCGATAATCGTCTTTCCATCCACAACGGTTACTCTGCCCTGGGCAATCAGATCGATGGCCTGGGGCAAAATTTTCCATTCCGCTTCCTCCATGACCCGCTGCTGCAGACTCTTGGGTGTATCGCCCTGCTGCACTTCAACCGCCTTCTGTAAGATAATCGGACCGGTATCCATTCCGTTGTCCACAAAATGCACCGTCGCGCCGGTCACTTTTGCACCGCGCGCAAGCACACCCTCATGGACATGCAGACCGTAAAAGCCAACGCCGCAAAACGCAGGGATCAGCGACGGATGGATATTGATAATCTGATTTGGGAACGCTTCGATCATCTCTGCCGGAACAGCGACTAAAAATCCTGCCAGCACGATCAGATCCGGTGCGATTTCCTTTACCTTTTCGGTCAGGGCATGATTGAATGCCTCTCTGCTCTCGAAAGATTTCGGAGAAAGACAGATTGCTTCCACATTATGCTGCCGCGCGCGTTCCAGCGCATATGCGCCCGGGTTGTTGCTGATCACCGCTGCGATTTCGGCATTGCGGATTTTTCCCGCGTCAATCGCATCGAAAATCGCCTGCAGGTTCGTACCTCCGCCGGAGACACAGACCAGAAGCCTTAACATAAGGTCACTCCCTTTTCGCCTGCTTCGATGGTGCCTACCACATAAGGGGTATCGCCTGCAGATTTCATTGCTTCCATGGTCTTATCCACATCTGCGGGATCTACTGCGACGATCATACCCAGTCCCATGTTATAGGTGTTATACATCATATGCTCTTCGATATTGCCCTTTTTCGCCATCAGGGTAAAGATCGGAGGAACGGGATAGCTGTTTTTGTTGATCACCGCATGGGTACCCTCTTTTAACATACGGGGCACGTTTTCATAAAAGCCGCCGCCGGTGATATGGCTGCATGCCTTTACGGTTACGCCGGCTTCTTTGACTGCCTTTAACGCCTTAACATAGATGCGTGTCGGAGCCAGCAGGGTCTCGCCCAGGGTTGCGCCCAACTCATCATAATAGGTGTTTAAGCTTTCAACGGTCATGTCGAATACCTTACGAACCAGAGAGAAGCCGTTGGAATGCACGCCGGAGCTTGCCATGCCGATCAGCACGTCACCGGGCTTTAAGTTTTCGCCGGTAATCAGGTCTTTTTCATCTACTACGCCGACTGCAAAACCAGCCAGATCGTACTCATCCTCCGGCATCAGTCCGGGATGTTCTGCTGTCTCGCCGCCGATCAGGGCAGCTTCCGACTGTACACAGCCTGCGGATACGCCTTTTACGATCTCTGCGATCTTCTCGGGAATATTTTTGCCGCATGCGATATAGTCCAGGAAAAACAGCGGTTCGCCGCCTGCGCATGCAATATCGTTTACGCACATGGCAACGCAGTCGATACCGATGGTATCATGCTTGTCCATAAGAAAGGCGAGCTTGATCTTGGTTCCGACACCATCTGTACCGGATACCAGGGTAGGCTTTTCCATATCCTTGATCTTTTCCAGGGAAAATGCACCGGAAAAACCGCCCAGTCCGCCAAGCACTTCCGGGCGCATTGTCGTCTTTACATACTGTTTCATCAGTTCCACCGATTTGTATCCGGCTTCAATATCCACTCCAGAACTCTTGTAATCCATCTGATCCTCCATACCGTGCCTGTGCACCTGTTTATTTTGTGTAGTTGTGATAGCCGCATTCCTGCAGCTTTGCATCCTTTTTCAGTACGCCGTCTTTCATCTCTGCGCTGTAAGCCTTGAGCTTTGCAAGAAGCTCCGGATCGGAAACCGCTAAAATCTTCGCCGCCAGAATACCTGCGTTTGCACCGCCGTTGATCGCAACGGTCGCCACCGGGATACCGGAGGGCATCTGAACGATGGAATACAGGGAATCCCTGCCTCCCAGAGACGTCGTGTGCATCGGGATACCGATCACCGGCATCGGAAACAATGCAGCGCACATACCCGGCAGATGAGCTGCCATACCGGCGCCGGCGATAATCACCTTTACGCCCCGCTCCTCCGCGGTCTGTGCATATTCAAAAAAAGTATCGGGCATCCGATGTGCGGAAATAATCCGCATTTCATAGGAAATACCGAATTTGTCCAAAATCTCAGCTGCTTTTGCCATTACAGGCATATCGGAATCACTGCCCATTACAATACTGACCTGTGCCATGTGCTTTTATCCTCCTGTCAAAATATGTCGCAACTTATCAATCTACAGTGTACTAAACTTTTTTGGCAGATGCAACCTATTTTTGTATTACAGTTCACTCGTACCTTTTTGCAAGCAGATTTCATGCTCGCATGAAAATCTGCTTACAAAAAGGTACGAAGGGAGCGCCATTTTATGAGCAAAAGGAGCTGCAACGCAGCGGAGAGCGTTGAAGACGCGTTTTTGCGAATGGCGCGGGTGAACTGTGGCGTACCTTCCTGCGAATAGCGCGAGTGAACTGTAAG
>ULOU01006074.1_pt1 | contig 11891 bp, 8 predicted proteins | sample 1952821 | NCBI WGS metagenome assembly ULOU01 (sample SAMEA4835610, study PRJEB28245) | human gut metagenome | biome: gut microbiome; material: fecal sample | place: Denmark | collected 2008 | reverse complement strand
ACCTCCTGTTTTGGCGTCGGCTTTCAATCTGTTTATGAGTCTGGTGTTATCTGTGCTTTTCTTTCTGACCATCCAGCCGATTTGTGGTCTCAGGGCAAAACTCTCATTGTTTTGTTTGAGTCCGATGAAACCGGACCACAGTTCCAGTGGTGTTTCAATCACGGTATCATTGTATGCTTCAATATACTTTAAATCCACTTTTACTATCTCGCTCGGAAGTTTTTTACGACCCACAATCTGTTTTAGATTATTTCTTTTTCCTTCATTGTCATAAGGAAAGAATTTAATGATCCATCCATCAAAAGTCTCGGGAGCTCCACATGACTTTGGTGAATGACATTTAAACATATTACGCCAAAACTCTTGGTTAACGGTCCCCTTTGATGCCTTCACAAACTCCTCCAAAAGAGGTTCAAGTTGTGATGTCCACCATTCAAGTTTATATTCTTTTAGTTCTCTGGCTTTATTTAAAACTTTTTCCCAGTCTTGTGGTGTCCCTTCAAGCGTGATTTCCGGAATACCGCAAGCAATCATTATGGTGATAAATTCGAAGTATGATTTCACCGTTTCCATTATTGTTATCTCAGAAACGGTCTTTTCCAAAGAAGTCGTTGTAGAGAAATTACAAGTGAGTGTTTCGACCAGATTACCTCCTACTTCTTTTCTTATCTGTTCCGTAAACTGAGGGAGCATTTCTTCCCATGAAAGACTCGGGTCTTCCAGTTTTTTATTGGATTGTACAACTAAAGATTGTTTCCCGGAGAAATCTACAAAATATTTTCTCAAAGACTCATGGTTGGCATTCACATGTTGGGCAAAACCTTGGCTAATCAGTAACCAAATCATATCCGGTGATAAAACGAACGGTCTATGATTTGCATAAGCCTGATACATGCCGCGGAAAAAAGAATTATACCCAAAATGTACTAAACTGTCAGGAGATTCACTTTTGGCAATTACATTAAATGGAGGTTTCCAGATGTCTTTTTCTGTAATTCTAATGGTTAATTCATTATCAGATAACATCAGGTATCTGTAGATTTCATCAGGCGAAGCCACAGGATGTAACTTTTCGGGTTTGGAGAGTTGCTCAACTTCAAAAGTCGTTCCATTTTGGGCAACTGCGGAAGTGCTGCATAGAATGAATAAATAGAATAGTAGTTTTTTCATAATACTAAATTTGTTTTATGGTTTGTACCTCAAATGTTTTCCTGTAGACAGATTATGGATAACAATATACAAATATACTATTATTAGAAATGGGATCGCAATGATATCGAATCTTTTTTATGACCTGTGTCTCTAAAAAAATAGATGCATATTATTCTAGAGATCTATTTATTCGGAAAATTGTAGTAAGTTTGCTCTGATAATCGAAGATAATGTCTCAGCGTAAGATCATACATATCGATATGGATGCTTTCTACGCCTCTGTAGAACAGCGCGATAATCCGGAACTTCGTGGCAAACCTCTGGCAGTGGGGCATGCCGAGGAGCGGGGAGTGGTAGCGGCGGCGAGTTATGAAGCCCGGCGCTATGGCGTCCGCTCAGCTATGGCTTCACAGAAGGCAAAGAAACTTTGTCCGCAATTGATATTTGTACATGGTCGAATGGATGTTTATAAGTCCGTCTCCCGTCAGATACATGAAATCTTTCATGAATATACCGATATAATCGAACCTCTTTCTTTGGATGAGGCTTTTCTGGATGTGACGGAGAATAAAAAAGGAATCTCTTTGGCGGTAGACATAGCAAAGGAAATAAAGCTCCGCATCCGTCAAGAACTGAATTTGGTCGCGTCAGCCGGTGTCTCTTATAATAAGTTTTTGGCGAAGATCGCCTCAGACTATCGAAAACCGGATGGCTTGTGCACTATTCATCCTGAACAAGCGCTTGATTTCATAGCCCGTCTTCCGATTGAATCTTTTTGGGGAGTGGGCCCTGTGACGGCAAAGAAGATGCATCTGCTGGGTATCCATAATGGACTTCAGCTACGTAAGTGTTCGCTTGAAATGCTGACTGCCCATTTTGGAAAGGTCGGGTCGCTTTATTATGAATGTTCCCGTGGCATTGACGAACGTCCCGTAGAGGCGGTTCGTATCCGAAAGTCTATCGGCTGTGAGCGGACATTGGAAAAGGATATTTCCGCCCATTCTTCCGTTATCATCGAACTATATCATGTGGCGGTAGAACTGATTGAGCGGCTTCAGCATAAAGAGTTTAAAGGGAATACATTGACTCTGAAAATTAAGTTTCATGATTTTAGTCAGATTACCCGAAGCATTACCCAATCGCAGGAACTGACTACCTTAGACCGTGTGCTGCCCCTTGCTAAAGAATTACTAAAAAGTGTGGAGTACGAACAACACCCGATACGGCTCATCGGACTTTCCGTATCCAATCCGAAAGAAGAGACGGACGAACAGCGCGGAGTTTGGGAACAACTGAGTTTTGAGTTTAGCGATTGGGAATAAAGCAGCCTTCAGATTGATAGTAACGACGGTTTTACGGAAGCTCGAACAGAGACTCTGTTTACTTGGAACAGAGTGTCTGTTTACTTAGAATGAAGGCTCTGTTTGCTCTGAACAGAGCGTCTGTTTACTGGGGATAATAAGGTACTTATATACTTTTTCTTGAAGTCTGTACTTTTTTGTCATGAGGTTCGTATGATTTGCTCACCTTACTTTTTCAGAGATGTACTATCTTTGCCATACTTAAACGAACAAAAATACCATGAATCGAATGAAGCATTTTATTAGTTTTCTTCTGGTAGTTGCCCTTGGAAGTTTTTCTTTCAAAGCGAATGCCTATACTGAACGCAATATGCTGCAAAAAGCAGCAGACGAAACTACGTTGAAAAGTGTATTGGTAATGAAGCAGGCGTGGGTACCTTACCCGGCTTACACCGACCGTGCCGCATGGGATTCACTGATGGGACCTAACAAGCAACGTCTTATCGCAGCAGGAGAGAAGCTTCTCGATTACAAGTGGCAACTTATCCCCGCTACTGCCTATCTTGAATATGAACGTACCGGTAATCGTAAAATAATGGAAGTTCCCTATGATGCTAACCGTCAGGCATTGAATACGCTGATGCTGGCAGAACTGGCAGAAGGCAAGGGGCGTTTCATCGATCAGTTGCTGAACGGAGCTTACATGAGTTGCGAGATGAATTCATGGGTATTGTCTGCCCATCTGCCCCGACAAAGTAGTAAGCGTTCTCTTCCCGATTTCCGTGAACAAATTATTGATCTTGGTTCCGGTGGATATGGTGCATTGATGGCTTGGGTGCATTATTTCTTCCGTAAGCCTTTCGACAAAATCAATCCGGTTGTTTCTCTGCAAATGCGTAAAGCGATTAAAGAACGTATCCTCGATCCATATATGAATGATGATGATATGTGGTGGATGGCATTCAACTGGCAGCCGGGTGAGATTATCAACAACTGGAATCCTTGGTGTAATTCTAATGCTTTGCAGTGTTTTCTTTTGATGGAAAATAATAAAGACCGTCTGGCAAAAGCGGTGTATCGTTCGATGAAATCGGTCGATCAGTTTATCAACTTTGTGAAGTCTGACGGAGCTTGCGAAGAGGGAACTTCTTATTGGGGACATGCGGCAGGTAAGCTATATGATTATTTGCAAATACTTTCCGATGGTACAGGAGGCAACATATCTCTGTTCAATGAACCGATGATTCGTCGTATGGGAGAGTATATGTCCCGTTCTTATGTCGGTAATGGCTGGGTAGTGAACTTTGCCGATGCTTCCGCACAAGGCGGTGGTGATCCTCTGTTGATCTATCGTTTTGGTAAGGCTGTCAACAGCGATGAAATGATGCATTTTGCAGCTTATCTGCTGAATGGCAGAAAACCTTATGCAACAATGGGAAACGATGCATTCCGTTCCCTTCAGTCTCTGATTTGCTGCAATGATCTTGCCAAAGAAACGCCAAAGCATGATATGCCTGACGTAACCTGGTATCCCGAAACGGAATTCTGCTACATGAAGAATAAGAATGGAATGTTTGTGGCTGCCAAAGGTGGTTTTAATAACGAAAGTCATAATCATAATGACGTGGGAACTTTCTCTTTATACATGAATACGATTCCTGTCTTTATCGACGCCGGAGTGGGTACGTATACCAAACAGACATTCAGCAAAGACCGTTACACCATTTGGACCATGCAGAGCAATTATCATAACCTGCCGATGATTAACGGTGTACCGCAGAAATACGGTCAGGAGTATAAGGCGACAAACACTACTTGCAACGAAAAGAAGCGCGTTTTCACTACTGATATAGTTAAAGCTTATCCGGCTGAGGCGAAAGTGAAGAACTGGAACCGTTCGTATGCACTGGACGACCGTAAGCTGACTATCACTGACAGTTACACTCTGAACGAAGCTGTAGCTCCCAATCAGGTAAATTTTATGACTTGGGGGAATGTGACTTTCCCTTCACCGGGTAAAATTCAGATTGAAGTAAAAGGGCAGAAAGTAGAACTGGACTATCCGGCCCAATTCAAAGCTGAACTGGAAACCATCCAATTGGATGATCCGCGCCTCTCTAATGTATGGGGCAAGGAGATTTATCGCATCACACTAAAAACAAACGAGAAAAAAGAGACTGGAAATTATAAGTTTGTTATTCAACAAGTGAAATAGAATTCAGCAGATAAAGTAGAAACAAGAAATAACGTATAAACAATTAAATCGCAGTAAGATGAAAAAAGTATTATTAGTCGGTCTTTTGGCTGTCGCCGGAGTAAGCGTAAGTGCTCAGAATCTGATCAAGAATGAAAAGTTTGCTACGGAAGTAACGAATAAGGTTACCAACCCTAACAAGGCTACAGCAGGTGAGTGGTTCATCATGAATAATGAGGCAGACGGTGTGACAACCATCGCTTGGGAACAAACCGGGGATGCCAAATATCCGAATGCCATGAAAATAGATAATTCGGGTGCAGAAAAGAATACTTCCTGGTATAAAGCTTTTCTGGGACAACGTATTACCGACGGCTTGGAGAAAGGTATCTATGTGCTGACTTTCTATGCAAAAGTGAAAGAAGCAGGGACTCCGGTCAGTGTATATATCAAGCAGACGAATGAAGAAAAGAATGATAACGGTAAGCTGAACACTACCTTCTTTATGCGTAGAGATTATGATGCTGATGCTCAGCCTAATGCTTCCGGTGCACAGTATAACTTCAAAATCAAGGATGCGGGCAAATGGACAAAGGTTGTTGTTTACTATGACATGGGACAGGTGGTGAATACTATCAGCAGTAAGAAGTCCAATCCTGATATGGAAGTGTCTGATACGGATGATGATGCTGCTATCCTGAAGGATTGTTACGTAGCTATCCTTGGACAGAATAAAGGTGGGGTAGTAGAAATCAGTGACGTGACTTTGAAGAAGAAATAAGAAGAAAATAAAAAAGAAAGAGCGGAGAACCAATCGGTTGCTCCGCTCTTTTCATGATATATATTAGTGTGTTTAATTACATGGCAGGCTGCTTCGTCAGCAGTTTTTGAAGTTTACCATTCAAGGTTTGGCACATAGCACCGTTTCCCATTGCTTGATAACGTTTAATACGGTACTGTAACATCATGATTTTTTCATTTGCATTCTTTTTCATAATTTGTTTCCTCTTTTTTTGCCCTCCACGTTTTGAAGAGCGGTTTTACATCTTGTTTTCTTTATTAACACTGCAAAGATACAAAATGTTTTTGAATTATATGCTGTAAAACATAAAAATCTTCTTTTTCTTATGAAATTTCTTTTTATAAGAGGTTCGAACACGGAGATGTTACAAACCTGTTACAATTTTCCCGCTGTTTTCCTTTGATGACAATATTATTCTTATCCATCACATTTTTATGTAGTTATCTAGGCATTCAGAAAATATTCTTGTATTTTTGTGAGACAGCAATCTTATTATCTAAAATAAACCAAACACTCTTATGAAAACATTCATCCATCTAGTATCTGTTTTGATTCTCTCGATTGTGCTGTTTGCCTGTAGCAATGCTCATTTCCTGAAAGAAGAGGATTATCGGAATCAAGTAACCAAAGACTTTGAACAAAAAAAACAGGCGCTTCCTCATGGAGACTTATTTACTGTTTTGTCAAATCCTGACTTGTCTGTGTATGAGCAGGAAGCTTTGATGTTTCTCTATGCGTATATGCCGATAGGGGATGTAACGGATTATTCGGGAGATTATTATTTGGAGAATGTTCGGCTATCCGGTCAGACACGTGCCGAGATGCCTTGGGGAGATAAGGTCCCGAACGAATTGTTCCGGCATTTTGTGTTACCTATTCGGGTGAATAATGAGAATTTGGATGACTCCCGCCGGGTATTTTATGGAGAATTGAAGGATAGGGTAAAGCATCTTTCCATGAAAGATGCCATTCTGGAAGTGAATCACTGGTGCCACGAAAAGGTGGTGTATCGTCCGAGCGATGCGCGTACGAGTTCTCCGCTGGCATCGGTGAAGACGGCGTATGGACGCTGTGGAGAAGAATCCACGTTTGCTGTGGCTGCATTGCGTTCGGTAGGTATTCCGGCACGGCAGGTATATACTCCCCGCTGGGCGCATACGGATGATAATCATGCCTGGGTGGAAGCATGGGCAGATGGCCAGTGGTATTTTATTGGGGCTTGCGAGCCGGAACCGGTTTTGAATCTGGGATGGTTCAATGCTCCTGCTAGCCGGGGAATGCTGATGCATACAAAGGTATTCGGTCGCTATAACGGTCCGGAAGAAATTATGCTTGAAACTCCTAATTATACGGAAATCAATGTGACAGAGAATTATGCGCCGACAGCAAAAGCAATAGTGACTGTGACGGATGTGAGTGGAAATCCTATTTCCGGTGCCAGAGTTGATTTTAAGGTATATAATTACGCCGAGTTCTATACAGTAGCTACAAAATATACGGATGCTGACGGGCAAGTATCATTGACAGCCGGAAAAGGAGATATGCTGGTATGGGCTTCCAGTGAAGGAAAGTTCGGCTTTACCAAATTATCATTTGGAAAACAATCGGAGTTGGCCTTAGTACTGGATAAAAAAGAAGGAGATATCTTTGAAGTGGATCTTGATATGGTTCCTCCTGTAGAGAATGCCAATTTGCCTGAAGTAACACCGGAGCAACGGGCAGAAAATGACCGGCGGATGGCTCTGGAAGACTCTATCCGCAATTCGTATATCGCTACTTTTCCGACTGCTGCGCAGATTGATTCTATAGTTTCCGGATGGAAAGGGACAAAAACTTCTAGTGTGAAGAAAAGTTTATGTTCTTTCTTAGTGGATGCCAGAGGAAATTATGATGTGCTAATTCGTTTTCTGCAGGAGGCTGATCGACAAGGAAAATTGCTGAAAGCTGCTGCGCTATTATCTATCATTAACGAAAAAGACCGTCGTGATGTTTCTTATGAGGTATTGATGGATCATTTCATGTATACAGAAGATGATTCTAATAGTTCATACGTGTGCGCTTTACCGGGGCCTGTTTGTATGAGTGATCCTCCGGAATTAAAAATACATGAAATTTTCAAACCACGTATTTCTATGGAGACATTGACTCCTTACAGATCTTTCTTCCAGTCAAAGTTTTCGGAAGCGGAAGTAGATACATTCCGTAATCGTCCACAAGCTTTGGTAGAGTGGGTAAACCGTTATGTGACTGTCGACGGAACGCATAATTCTCAGGGGATACCTGTTTCCCCGGAAGGAGTCTGGCGTTCTCGGGTGGCTGATTCACATTCGCGGGATATATTCTTTGTTGCGTTGGCACGTAGCATGAATATTCCTGCTTATATAAATAGTATGAATGGGAGTGTATCTTATTATATGACTTTTGAAGATAACGGTTATTTTTGGAATGAATCCGTGGATGTTAACTTCGATAAAGCAGAAAGCGTAGAAACGCCCAAAGGAATATATCGGATGTATGATGGAAACAAACCCATTGCAAATGGTGATGACAGAGTGAAGTATTATAGTAAGTTTACGATCTCCAGAATAGAAGATGGAAGGCCGATATTAATTGATTGTGATGAAAATAATCCTCAATTGAGGAATATAGGAGTATTGGATGCCGGTTATTATTTGCAGGTGACAGGTACGCGATTGGCTGACGGTGGTGTGTTGGCTAGAATTTCATCTTTTGTATTGCCGATGCAGAAAGATGACTTGAAATTGGAAGCTACAAAAGTTTCTTATCATTTACGTGAATCAGGTGAGAAAGTTGCTGTAATTGGCGGGTTTAATTCCGAGTCTCTTTTTACTCCAGTGGAAGAAATGGGGCAGAAGACAACACTTTTGGATAGGCAAAGTTTGTTGCAAGCTTGTGGCCGCGGCTACTTTATAGTCGGGATACTAGGTCCGGGGCAAGAACCCACCAACCATGCTTTGCATGATATTGCAGCTTTAAAATCTGACTTAGAGAAATGGAACCGGAAAATGGTATTGCTTTTCCCGGATGAAGCACAATGTAAGAAGTTCCATCCTTCCGAGTTTCCTGAGTTGCCTTCTACCGTTATTTATGGTATAGATACGGATGGAATTTGCAAACAGATAGTGGATAATATGAAACTGAAACATAAAAATAGTTTGCCGATATTCATCATTGCCGATACTTTCAACCGGGTAGTCTTTGTCTCTCAGGGATATACGATTGGTCTGGGAGAGCAATTGATGAAAGTAATACATGGATTATAAGGTGAAGCCAGAGTGCAATAATCGTTAATTCTTATTATTCATACATTGTTTTTGGAAAAGAATGATTACGTTTGCAGCAAATTATGGCAAAGTACATTTTTGGCATATTAGCATGCGCATTTCTGGCTTTGGGATTTACTCATATTTCCAACAAAGAATTGCAGGGATTTCAGAAAGAAACTGGAGTCCCGGCAATTGATATGTCCTACAATGAGGGAGCAAATTGCTGTATCTCTTCTGCCGGTTTTGATAAATCATGTAAAGAAACTCATTCGTTGCTGACTGACGGAACTTACGGCAGTAAAGTTAGCGACTGTATTTTTGATAATCTCTCTTTTCCAAGAAGCATTGTTCCTTTCAAGAATTTGAGGTTCAATACTACCAATACTGCAATTCTACAGATATTGAGCTCGTTGAATACGATGCTTCCGGAGAAACGTCTGAGCCATACTTGCTTTGATGTCAATTACACAAAATATTCGTGTAAATACTACGTCTATACATTAGCCCATATTCTTATTTAGGCTACATTGTTTTCCTTTGGCAGGGTGAGAAATGTCTTTCTCGCTGCCCCTCCTTATTATTTATTGTTCCTATAAACGTATGATATACTTCCCGGATACCAAGTTAAGGTGTCGGGATCAAAATATTGTGTTTTTCGTTGTGAAACGGGAGTTACGTCGTATAGAAGCAAAGATGTATACCGAAGTGATTCAGGCAAGTAACATCTGCCGATTGTTTCTATATGGATGATGAGGAGTGCCCGATGGGATTAAACTTTCATGTGTGTCTAAATTTTATAATGATTATACCATTGGGCGCCTCTTCTTTTTTTTGAATACTATTATATAACCTATATTTATATTGCTATGATTGATTTATTAATATCTACTTTTGCTATGATGGGACTAACCTTTCTCATCGGTTTTTTTGTTGCAGCGGTCATCAAGCTGATTGCCTATGCGGCAGATTCTTTTGATTTTTATAGTTCTCATCGTCTGGAACTGTTGAGGTTACACCGTTGGCGACAACATCGGCAGAAAGTAGAAAGGCTTGTAAGGCAGATGCCGCTTGAAGCCGAAGAGACTTTGGGAGATTACCGCGAAGATTTCAGTCGTGGAATCAACCGGAATTTTTCCGGCTATTCCGGTTATTATCATGGGGTAAGTCCGGGTGCTTCAGAAAAGAACCTGATGGATTATTATTATCCGCGGGATACACGTGAGTTCTTTCTCAAAGAAGAAGAGCTGGCACATACCAACAAAAAGAATTTAAAGAAATCTACTACCAACAAGCAATAAAATAACGTTTATTTATGGAAAATATTGATTTTGCCACCCTCTTTCAGGGCATTGGAACAATGATGGAAAGTGGCTGGCTGCTGGCTTCTGCCAGAGTCTTTCTGGTACTTCTGGGGTTGTTACTTATCTATCTCGGGTGGAAGGGAGTGCTCGAGCCTATGGTCATGATCCCGATGGGGCTAGGCATGGTAGCTATCAACTGCGGAACATTGATGATGCCGGATGGCACATTAGGCAACCTTTTTCTCGACCCGATGCTTTCGGATACGGATGATCTGATGAATACGATGCAGATAGACTTTCTGCAGCCTGTCTATACGCTGACATTCAGTAACGGGCTTATAGCTTGCTTTGTCTTTATGGGCATCGGAACACTGCTGGATGTGGGCTTCTTGCTTCAGAAACCGTTTGCGAGTATTTTCCTTGCTTTATGTGCCGAGCTTGGCACGTTCCTTACGGTACCCATCGCTTCCGCCCTTGGACTGACTTTGAAGGAGAGTGCCTCCGTTGCTATGGTAGGTGGTGCGGATGGCCCGATGGTATTGTTTACTTCGCTGGCTCTGGCAAAGCATTTGTTTGTCCCTATCACGGTAGTTGCCTATCTGTATCTGGGACTGACGTATGGAGGTTATCCTTATCTGGTCAAACTATTAGTTCCTAAACGTTTCCGTGCCATTAAGATGGTAAGTAAGAAGGCACCGAAGAACTATGACGCCAAAGTGAAACTGGCCTTTTCGGCTGTTCTTTGCGCAGTACTCTGCTTCTTGTTTCCGGTAGCTTCTCCATTGTTCTTTTCCCTGTTTTTAGGAGTTGCTGTCCGCGAATCGGGTATGAAGCACATTTATGATTTTGTCAGCGGTCCGTTGTTGTATGGTTCAACCTTTATGTTAGGCGTATTGCTGGGTGTGCTTTGCGACGCGCATCTGTTGCTTGATCCGAAAATACTGAAATTGCTGGTATTAGTAGGTATCGTTGCCTTATTGCTTTCCGGTATCGGAGGAATTATCGGCGGATACATTATGTACATTGTCAAGCGGGGAAATTACAATCCGGTGATTGGTATCGCTGCTGTCAGTTGCGTACCTACCACCGCAAAAGTTGCCCAGAAGATAGTAAGCAAGGACAATCCGGATTCGTTCGTTCTGGGAGATGCCTTGGGAGCCAATATCTCAGGAGTAATCACCTCAGCTATTATTACGGGTATCTATATTACGATTATCCCTTATTTATAGCCTGAATGGTATCTGTCACTCTTTGGGCGGTGGTAACATTTCGTTCGTATTCGTCGATATGTACAGTGCCGCCCATCGATACTGATTCATTTTTATACTTCATATCGCTTTTGATGCTTTCACGTGCAGAGAAATGAAACTCCTGTATACCGGTTTCTGAGGCAATGCGAGCGATATTCTTCTCGTTTACGCCACATCCGGCAAGCAGGATGATTCTTCCGGAAGCCTGTTGCTGCAATTCTTTGAGTAAAGGAATGCCGATTTCGGCAGTAGGTTGCTGACCGGAAGTAAGAATGCGGTTGCAGCCCAGTTCGATAATCTGTTCCAAAGCCTTTTCAGGATTGCAGCATACATCAAAAGCACGGTGAAAGGTAACCGATAAGCCTTGCGAGGCCTTCATTAACTCTTGCATCGCAGGAAGGTCGATCTCTCCGTTTGCTGTCAGACAACCGAATACAATTCCGTCAGCTCCTAATTGCCGTGCCATTTCGATATCTTTCAGCATCGTCTTCACTTCGATGGGAGAATAAAGGAAATCTCCTCCACGCGGGCGGATGATGACATGCAGACGAGTCGTTGTCAGCATCTCACGTGCTGTCGATATCTCTCCGTAAGAAGGGGTCGT
>ULOU01029232.1_pt1 | contig 11924 bp, 12 predicted proteins | sample 1952821 | NCBI WGS metagenome assembly ULOU01 (sample SAMEA4835610, study PRJEB28245) | human gut metagenome | biome: gut microbiome; material: fecal sample | place: Denmark | collected 2008 | reverse complement strand
GCTCGTGTAAACAAACGAAAGGAGGCAATAAGATGAGAACATATCTTTATTGTGAAGCTGGCTTTGTGGAAAAACCGCAATGGCTTCCTAACTGCTGGGTAAACGTGGTATGCCCAAACAACGATGATTTTGAATTTCTGACTAAAACCCTGAACGTACCCGAATCATTCTTGAACGATATAGCCGATACGGACGAACGTCCGCGTACCGACACAGAAGGCAACTGGCTGTTGACGATTCTACGTATCCCGATGCAAAACAAACAGAATGAAAGTCTTCCCTTCGGCACTGTACCCATCGGTATCATCACCAACAATGAAATCATTGTATCAGTCTGCTATCACAACACAGATCTGCTGCCTGACTTCATCGAACACACCCGCAGAAAGGGAATCGAAGTCCGCAACAAGCTCGATCTGATCCTACGGCTGATTTATTCGTCTGCCGTATGGTTCCTGAAATATCTGAAGCAGATAAATCTGGATATCAGCGCCGCCGAAAAAGAATTGGAACGTAGTATCCGCAACGAGGACCTGCTCCGTCTGATGAGATTACAGAAAACGCTGGTTTACTTCAACACCTCCATCCGAGGAAATGAAGTGATGATCGGTAAGCTGCAAAGTATCTTTCAGGACACCGACTTTCTGGATAAGGAACTGGTAGAAGACGTTATCATTGAGTTGAAACAGGCGTTTAATACGGTGAATATCTATAGTGATATCCTCACCGGAACGATGGATGCCTTCGCCTCCATCATCTCCAACAACGTGAATGCCATCATGAAACGTATGACCAGCCTTTCCATAACTCTGATGATTCCGACGTTGATAGCCAGCTTCTACGGAATGAATGTGGACATCCATCTGGAAGAGGTACCGTATGCCTTTGCATTGATTATTCTCTGTTCTGTGGTACTGTCGACATTGGCGTTTATCATATTCAGGAAGATCAAGTGGTTCTGATTCTGACAGCCCCACTCCACTCCCTCTTTATTTCAGACACATAAAAAAGCAGCCTGTCACTCTTAAAACCTAAATGAAAGGTCAGAGATGACAGGCTGCACACAATACGTTTTTTATTCGATAGAGAATATTAAAAAGAGAATGTTTAAGAGAGAGAAATTATTTTATCTTATCCTTCTTTATTGGATTTCTTTCCGCCCAATGGCACAGAAATACCAACAAATCCACTTACAGAATTAGTGTTCTTGCCTAAGAACATATAGTCAGTTCCGAGGAACACCGGTCCTAGCTTCAGACCCAGACCAAATGACTTTCCGGCAGACTGAATAGCCGAATAGCTAAGTGCTACATTCAGCCAGCTCTTCGGACGGTAGTTTGCAGAGAATGTGATCTCCGTAAGAGTTTTCGGTTGTACGAAACGGGTCGTAGACAATACACCTACTCCGAGCTTGTTCTCAAAGAAGCCGTATTCAGCTCCTACCACAACTGTAGATGCCAGACTAGACTTACGTGATTTATGTGCTTCCTCTGTCTGAAGTTGCAACATTTCGTAGTCGAGTACATCACCACCGTTTACACGGTTCATGTATCCGTCAGCATCAGCCTGCAACTGAGTAATATTGTTTTGAATCGCAATAACAGAATTAGGTATATTATTCGGATCGATACCGTTGACATAGCTAGTTCCTTTCATATTGATTGATTCCGGATTAGCAGAAGCTATCTTAGTAGCGCCTTTCGTCCACGAAATAAATCCCAGGTCGAGAACAGAAGCAGATACTGTCAAGTTATCCATAATTTTATAAGAAGCACCCAAATCAATGCCAAAACCGTAACCTGCGATACCCAGTTTTCCACTATCAAAGTCAAAGTCACTGATATAGTCCTGTCCATCTTCTTGTACCAGTTCCAATCCTTTGAAAGAACTTTCCAGATGAGCGTCAACATTCAGATTCGCATGGTAGCTTTCAATTTCAGCTTTCAACTTTGTTATACCAGCAGCATCCAATCCGGACAGATAATTGGGGTCCTGCAACTGGTTAATACGAGCATCACTTGGAAGTTTGGCATTCATCATCACGTTATTGATCTTCAAATTCATATTGCCAATACCCAGCAACACTTTCACTTTACCACCAACCGTCAAACGGTTATTGATCTGACGCGCATATCCCAAACCAACTTCACCATAAGCATTAATATCCAGTTTCTGACCACTGATATCGTAGTTGCTGTTTCTCCAGTTATCTTCAAGCGCATCCATCTCATTCAGGAAGGTAAACATAGAACGGGTAAGGCTTGCACCTATATCCGCACGAACACCAACGTTGAACGACCAGAAGTTCTTTCCTTTATACCATCCGGCAGAAAGAATCTCCGTGCTTACGTTCACATTCAAATCATTCTTATCTTTCAGACGTTTCAGAAAATCCGGATTAGAGTAGAAATTGTCGCTATCATCAATAATGTCGATAATGTCCTGATATCCCAATGAAGTAGAACCCACAGTAGCATTAACCGATCCCAGTACAGGAATATTAAAATATCCTTGTGTCGGAATCAAAGCCGGATTCAATTGTTGACGATAATGCGTACCTTCCATAAAATAAGAGGTACGTAAAAACTGCGCATTGGCAGGTAAAACACAAACCATCATAAGAAGAAATGCCCCAATAAACTTCTTTGATGAATACAGTCTGCTTGTTGTCATGATTTTATCTTTTTTTAATTCTTGTTATCGTTTGCAAATATATAGCATTTGGGTAACAAATAAAAGCACATGGCAACACTTTTTTAGCATAAACGGAACATTTTCATGGCTATTTAGAGAAAAATCGTGCTTATTCTGCAAAAATATGTAGAAAGTGAAACGATACGTAAAATCAGAAGTTTAGGTTCAACTGCCCGTCACCAAGCAGATTGAAGGTCATCCGGTGGTATGGAGTCGTTCCGTGTTCGGCAATGGCGGCACGATGTTTTTTAGTCGGATAGCCTTTATTATTATTCCAGTCATAAAAAGGATATTCTTCGTGAAGACGATTCATATAATCATCTCTATAGGTTTTAGCCAGTATGGAAGCGGCAGCTATCGAAAGATACTTCCCGTCTCCTTTGATCACTGTCGTATGGGAGATATCGGGATATTTATTGAAACGGTTGCCGTCAATGAGCAGATGTTGAGGCCGGACAGAGAGCTGGCCAACAGCCCGATGCATGGCCAGAAAAGAGGCACGGAGAATATTTATCTCATCAATCTCTTGGGGCGACACCACTCCTACCGCCCATGCTATCGCCTCTTTCTCTATCACTTCCCGGAGTGCATAGCGCTGCTTTTCTGTCAGTTGCTTCGAGTCATTCAGCAACTCATTCTTAAAATCTTTAGGAAGAATGACGGCAGCAGCATACACAGAACCTGCCAGACAGCCGCGCCCAGCCTCATCACAGCCGGCTTCTATCAAATCTTTATTTAAATAAGGTAATAGCATACTTATTCTTTTTTCTTACAGGATACAAAGATAAAGGAAATAAAAAAGGAGACCTCATTCAAGACCTCCTTTTTCTGTCATTCATTCACACAAACAAGCAATTGTTCCCCAAATATACTCCAGGTTCACAGTCCTGCTGACCGGAACCATCACCCTACCATTCGTTTTACAGATTTTGTTCTTTTCTAACATCAGCCTTTCCCCTTAGCCATTATGACATATTTCTTCTATTTACCCCTTTCCGATTATATTATATCGTCTTGCAAAAGTATCCAAATAATGAGAAACAAGAAAATGACTTTTCCGGAGTATTTGCATGAAATGCCCTTAAACAGGATCATTTACCGAAAAAGAGTGATTAAGCATGCAAAAAAAGTGTTTACGCAGTTCTATACCATAAAAAAGCGATAGCCGAACCTATTCCGGCCATCGCCCTCTTCAATAAACAAACCTTTTTTAGTTAAAACAAACTCCAGGCAACAGTAAGCCCTGCCATCACAATGGCTACCATGCTCATGAGCTTTATCAAAATATTCAGGCTCGGACCGGAAGTGTCTTTAAACGGATCACCCACAGTATCACCTACTACGGTTGCCTTATGCACTTCACCGCCTTTACCTCCAAAATTCCCTTCTTCTACGTACTTCTTCGCATTATCCCAGGCACCGCCTGCATTCGCCATAAAGATAGCCAACACAAAGCCTGAACTCAAACCACCAATCAACAGTCCTAATACTCCGGTCACTCCGAAGATTAATCCGGTCGCAATAGGGGCAATAATAGCAATCAGAGACGGAATGACCATTTCACGCTGTGCACCTTTGGTTGAGATAGCCACACAACGTTCATAATCCGGCTCAGCCTCTCCGGTCAGGATGCCTTTAATTTCACGGAACTGACGACGTACCTCGTCCACCATGTGTCCGGCTGCGCGACCGACGGCATTCATCGTCAATCCGCAGAACAGAAAGGCCATCATCGATCCGAGGAACATACCGGAAAGAACTTTCGGATTCATCAGCGTCACATCATAATAGTTCATGAAATCGACAAAGGTAGCATTGGCGGTAGAAACAACATCTCCGTTGGGCATACTCAGGTCCATCGTTCCCAAACGGGTCAGACCGATACGGATTTCTTCTATATAAGATGCCAGCAAAGCCAGTCCGGTCAATGCAGCGGAACCGATAGCAAAACCTTTCCCGGTTGCTGCTGTTGTATTTCCCAAAGAATCGAGCGCATCAGTACGTTTGCGTACCTCAGGACCCAGGCCTGCCATTTCCGCATTACCCCCTGCATTATCAGCAATCGGACCATAAGCATCCGTAGCCAACGTTATTCCTAAGGTAGACAGCATACCGACAGCAGCGATGCCAATGCCGTAAAGCCCCATACCCACATTAGAGAAATCGAACCCGGAAGCAAGCAGGAAGGAAGCAATGATACCCACTACTACCGCAATCACAGGAATAGCTGTAGAAAGCATTCCCAAACCAATACCGGAAATAATAACCGTAGCGGGACCGGTCTTTCCACTTTCACTCAACTTCTGAGTAGGGCGGTAAGACTGGGAAGTATAATATTCCGTAGAACGTCCGATCACAATACCGACCAGCAGGCCGACTACTACCGCACAGGAAATCCAAATCCAGTTGTCCAGCTGCAAAAGCCACAGGATTAAGAAGGTGGCGGCAACAATCAATACGGAACTCAGATTGGTTCCGAATGCCAGTGAGCCGAGCAAATCTTTCATCGTTGCATTTTCTTTAGTGCGTACGGAGAAGATACCGATAATAGAAAGCAAAATACCTACCGCTGCAATCAACATCGGAGCAATAACTGCCTTGAACTGCATGACCGTATCTGCCGAATGGATAAAGGCAGCAGCACCTAATGCGGCAGTCGCCAGGATAGAACCGCAATAAGATTCGTACAAGTCGGCACCCATTCCTGCCACGTCACCAACATTATCACCTACATTATCGGCAATGGTAGCAGGGTTGCGCGGATCGTCCTCGGGAATACCTGCTTCTACTTTACCTACAAGGTCGGCACCTACATCGGCAGCTTTTGTATATATACCACCACCCACGCGGGCAAACAATGCCTGTGTAGAAGCTCCCATACCGAAAGTAAGCATCGTGGTCGTGATAACGCAAAGTTTATGAGTCGGTGTCAGTGCGTCAGCAGGAATCACCGCATTCAACAGCAGATACCAGAAAGATATATCAAGCAACCCCAGTCCGACTACCACGAGTCCCATTACTGCACCACTGCGGAAAGCAATTCTCAGACCGGAATTCAGTGAGTTACGTGCCGCATTAGCAGTACGTGCCGAAGCATAGGTTGCTGTCTTCATACCCAGAAAACCGGAAAGACCGGAGAAGAAACCACCCGTCAGGAAAGCAATAGGAACCCACGCATTCTGAACATGAAAGCCATAAGCCATAATCGAAAACAAAATAACCAGCCCCAAAAACACACAACCTACAATTTTGTACTGTTGTTTCAGATAAGACATAGCCCCCTTGCGTACCGCAGCGGCTATTTTTATCATTTGAGGAGTACCTTCACTCTCTTTCATCATCTGCTTATGGAAGTAATAAGCAAAACAGAGGGCTAACACTGAAGCGACTGGAACCAGCCAGAAAAGAATGCTATCCATAGAATTAATTATTAAAGGGTTTTATGGTGGCTAAAAGTATGGAAATCAAACGAAAAAAGCAAGCAAAAGAGGAAAAAAATCCGGCTTGTCCATTTATATAGTATCTTACAATGAAGCGAATGAAAAGCTATTAGAAAAGGCCTTCGGGAATATCCCGGAGAAGACATCTTCCCATTAACGATTTAGTTAATTTTCAATCCAATTACGTTAATCGTTAACAAATCGGTTATTTCTATTAAACCATGTTATAAAAAGCCACGCTTTACCCCGAAAATTTGGAGATAGCCGAAAAGTCCCTATCTTTGTAGTGTGTTTTTCATAGTATTAGATTTAAGGTTAACAAAAGATTGGCTGTCTGGGATAGATAGCCTTTTTTTATGTCCATATATAAAGAGGTAAATTTAACATTCTGATTGTCAAACAATTAATTAAAGGCGGTAGAACGGATAAATAGCCGAAATAAACAAAAATAGCGGGTAACCTCTATTCTTATGTAGGCTGTTATGTAGGCAAGAAATTGGCTTACATGAGTACACGTAAAACCTAATTAAAATGTATTCGATCAACATTAAAGGAAAAGTGACCTCAAAAGACAAGAAACTGGTGAAACTGGAAATGATCTTCTTCCAAACAGGCTACAACAGAGTTTCTAAAGTGCTAAATATCACCGGTCCCATCAAGGACTGGGACAGTGCGTCACAATCATTTATTTCCAAATCAAGCGATGCCATCAAAAAGAACAAGATGTTGCTTGATCTGAAATTAAAGTATCAGAAGATTGCAGAAGAATGGGAAGAGGAAGGACGTAAATGGAGTCCGGCCGAACTGGCACTTAGTCTTGATAAAAAGAAAGGGAAGGAAATGAAAGAGGAAGACCGTTCACTGTCCGTTTCCCAGATGGTTGATTATTTGATTAAAAAATTCTCTGAAAAGGAAAAGGAGAAAAACGGCAAGATCGTGAAAAGCCTGGCGAGTGTAAAGGACTATAAAATCATAAAGAAGGCTTTGGAAGAATTCACACAAAAGAAATACAATAAACCATTATCCGTGTTTTATTTCAGTGACATAACCAAACAGTTCCTTTTGGATTTCGTTCTATACACACAAAAAAAAGGGATTGCCAATGGTAACAAAGCAGGCTTGAACCAGAAGTTGCGCAAATTGAGAGCCATAGTCAACTATGCCAAAGGGCTGAATATGTACGGTGCGAATCCGGAAATATTCGGCTGTGTGGAGGATAAGATGAAATGGCACAAGTTTGAACCAAGAACTGTTTCCAAGAGAGTGATACAGTTAATTGAGAATGTGGATAGAAGCTTGCTTACACCTAAAGAAGAATTTTGCCTGGATTTATTTCTTTTCAGTTATTACACAGGGGGTATGGCTAATGTGGATGTCTGTCATTTGACGTACAATATGATTCAAGGGAATCAGGTTATCTATGAACGGATGAAATTTCCGAAAATTGGGAAACCCTTGTTGATAGAAAAATCAAAACAGATTATTGAGAAATATGAAGGTCAAGGCATTGACAACTATGTGTTCCCTGTTTTCACAAAAAAGCATACCACAGAGGCCAAAATGCGTAATAGAGTCATTCAAATCTCTAATAGAGTCAGCAAAACGTTAACTAAAGTTTGCAAGATTCTGGATATAAAGGAGAATATAACTTGGTATTCCGCACGGGGTACATTTATCTCCCGTATGGTGGATGCCGGTTGTTCTCCGGCTGTTACGGCAGAACAAGCAGGAAATAGTGTTGCGGTAATCTTTAAGCACTATTACAAGTTCACCGAAGGCGAAACCTTATTGACAAAAATGAATTCTGTATTTTAAAGTGGCAACCAATAAGTTAGAATTTCCAGATCTTTTAATAGATGAAGCCTGATTAGACAGGGCTATTGTTTTGTTATTCAGGAAGCTTCGCTGTCTTTGTTACAATAAAGACGACAGGCTGCATTATGGTATGATTCCTGTCGTCTTCATACCCGGGGTTGTAACGAACAATGCTATCAACCTGACTGAGAATGAACAAGTGCAGTTTATTACAGAGGATGCAGTGGCAGAACTGCGGAGAATAAAAGAAGATGGTGACGGTACGGTGGTGGCTTACGGCGAGGAGATTGGAACTCTGCTTTTGGATAACGGATTGGCGGACGAAATCACGGTGACGACCGTACCGATACTGGTCGGTGGTGATGAGAAGGCACTGGCATGCGGATTGAATGACGGTAGAACTTGGATTGTGCGATCGAACAAGGTGCTGGTGGATGGTAAAATGCGGACAGTGCACGGGAAGGTGTGATGACGAAACACAAAAGAGATGTGTCATAATTTACCACAGGATTACGCAGATGAACACGGACTAAATCTAACTGACAGATGATACTTTGTAATATTTGTCTGCGTAAGCCTATGTAATCTGTGAATATAAATTCTCACACATTCTCTTGGGCTTTCAATAAAGAATAAGTAAAACGATGAACTATATACAATTTATTTCAATATCGGGAGTATAGTATTGTCCACTTAAAGATTAGGAATATCTCCTTGAAATGGGTTTGATAAGCAAGTCGATGTGCTCATGTTCAAGAATATGCTCCATAGCCTTGTAGATGGGCATCTTCTCAATACCGGCAATCTTTAGGGCTTCCATTTTAATAGTATTCTCAACCAACTGTAAGTAGTCCTCCTCTTTCAGCTCAACATATTTTTGTGACTGGGATTTCAATTTTACCATATCATTAATTGTCTTTATTATTTATTTCCAAAATCAGCAGGGATCTCGCCCCATAAGTGCTTGTCCCAATACAATACCTCTATGTCCGCTATCCTTGCTTCCATTACCTTGAGAAATATCTCCGCCTTCTGTAATGCCGGACATGTGCGTGAGGAAGCGGCCCGTCTATTATTATACCATGTTATACCCGTTATACTATCGGAATAGATTGTGTGTGGAGTTCCCGGATGCTCTAAAATATACTTGACAGCTGCCACAATACCGAGAAACTCCCCGATATTGTTTGTCCAGTTGCCAATTGATTCCGAAAAGAGTTCTATTCCGGAAGAGAGATCGACAGCCCGGAAGCGTGTCAATCTCTCTTTTGCCCTGTGGGCACCATCGGTCGCTATGCCTACCTTTGGTTTTCCTTTCATTTGCTTCCTCCCGAATGTCCATTTTTCGTGTAGATGAATCCATCAGATTCCATGCGTCGTACCAAAGCCTGCGCTTGGTTCAGATAATCAGTGATTACACCCTCCTGATGCCTGATATCCTTACGTCCTTTGAGAATTTCCAACACACCGTCTATTGTACGGCTCATAGCACTCTTCCCGTCCTTGGGATCGAAGAAAATCTTTTTGTTGCCGAACGTCACAGTTACTTGATACAATGTTTTCGGGACAATTATCGTTTCCACATGTGCTTGGAACAAGACGGGGGTAGCAGCAACCACCACATACCCTTTGGCGTTGTGCATGGGCTTCAACTCTACCGAATAGAGGATGTTTGGCTCAACAGTTCCTTTCAGGTCTTCTGAAAGAACACATATTTGTTTGCCAAATCTTGAGTCTTCACGAACTCCCATCAATTTACGTGTTTTGGAGTGGCGCGAAACGAATCCGATCAGCTCGCCTGTCCGCTCCGATTTCGCAAACTTCAGTTGCGATTTTTCCGATGTCATATTACAGGTCTTTCATATTCAATCTATTACTTTCAATTAACAATATGTCTTTAATAACTCACTTTGCCATGCAAATATATATCAAATAAGCGTGTTGACAAAGTATTTTAATCATTAGTTTTCAGGGAATTATGTATGAATATATAGAGAAAGACTGTACTTAGTACAGTCTTTCTTCCTCTGTGAAATGGCTGAAACGTTCGTCAATATCAGAAGTTTGCAGAAGATAACGGCATTTCCAATACCGGTAAATCCGTCCGCCGTTAGGTATATAGTAATTTATATCGTTGGCGTTCAGGTATTGGCTACCCTGTTCAGTGCCGTAGTGCATCCACCTGGCACATCCCGGCAGATTAGGATTGTCCCGGACATAAAAATCCATCTTCTCCTTTCCTGCCACGAAAATGTTATGTATGCGGATATCCTTGTCAATCGGAAACTTATAGACATATAGTGCGAAATCGCAGATGTCCGCGTCCAGGAGATTGCCACCGAAATACTTTGGCGCTTCCCGTTTCAGACTTTCGAAACCTTCCTGCACACCGGGTCTTCGGCATATCTCGGCAAACCGCTCGTCCGTTACCGGTACGGCCGTTGCATAGACCACACGGAAGCCGTTGTACGTGCTGTCCGTGACCATGACATGGGCCACTACCCCGGAGGATTTGTTGATACTGTTGTCCATTAGATCAGTCTTATCGGGAATACACATCCGAAACAGCCCTATCACAATGACAAGAAATACCAATATTGTCCATGGACCGATGGCTGTTGCTATGAAAACAAACTCATCAGCCTGCTTTCTTAATTGTTTCATAAAATCTTGAGAATGTGGCGATCGGATGCACCCCGGAACTCGGACACGCATACTTCATGTCCTGCATCCAACAACCGGTTTCGACATTCCTCCATGGCGGTATCTGATATCCTGACAACAGGAATATTCGCCGCCGTCATCTTGAAAAGAGGCACTTCCATGATCCGGGTAATCGTTTCGGCGTCTTCAAAATACGCTTCGTATGAATCACCCACATGGAAAAGGATAATGGTTTCCATGCCATGCTTTTCTTTCATACCTCCGTAACACTGACGGATAATCTGTTCCTTTTTCATAATATATATGTGTATGGTTTGGTGTCTGCCAAACATAAAAAGCGCCTGCAACCAATTCAGCTGTTGTTTTTTTCGTCCGAAAGGTATATACAGACTTTTTTATTGGGCAAATATACAATAAATTGCGGACTCGGCCCATTTTTTGTAAACGGAACTATTCTCTCATTTTCACCTCCTTTTTTCAAACTTCTCGCCGATGGTTTTAACGGGGTGTTTCATGTTGCCTATCCTATGGCTTTTACCACAAGTCTTACCATGGAACAGAGGTGTAAAAAACAGCCCAAAGTCCCCGTTTATAGAAAATCTTCAAATAAATACAACGCCTGTCTTAATACGGTGATATTTCCCGTACATGGCATACTCATCCGTGGTTTTTCCTTCCGTATGGTAAAAAGCCTCAAAACGTTCATGGTATTTTTCTGTCAGTTTTTTTAATATCCATTTCCAGCGTTTTAATTATACTCTGCAAGCCATTCGTCCAGTGTCATGGAATCTTCCAATCCGTACTCTTCAATCTGCACGTAACCGTTTTCTCCCATGACCAGTTTTTCTCTTGTAAGGATTGTTCCGGCATGGTTTACCATTACCTCCGGTTCAATGGTCGCAAAACGCCCGCCGTCATCCGACTCCCGGATATCATACGCATGCAGTCCTTCCGGAACGACATTGCGGTCAATCCTGAAATTGGTGAACAATGCCGGTATACCGTTGACAGTCATAGAGTCAAAGCTCTCGTCTTGAATATTTCTTTGGGTAATCATATTAAATTGTTTTGTGGTTATTACTTATGCTCGGGAAGTTCAATGGCCCGAACCCAATTATCCTGGTCATTGAACATCTCGTCATTGATTCTTGCCGTGAACTCCAGCGGTGTCATCTTTTCAACCTCTGTATGCGGGTTGTTTTCGTAATCGAAAATGATCTCCTTGTCAGGAGCGTCACGTCCGAAATCATCCATAGGGAAAGAGAACACCCACACCTCTTTGACCTCGTCTTTCCCGAGAAATCGTTTCAG
>ULOU01033230.1_pt1 | contig 11967 bp, 10 predicted proteins | sample 1952821 | NCBI WGS metagenome assembly ULOU01 (sample SAMEA4835610, study PRJEB28245) | human gut metagenome | biome: gut microbiome; material: fecal sample | place: Denmark | collected 2008 | reverse complement strand
TGGCCTTCAGGACACGGCTCTTGATTGTTTTACCTCACCCCATCAGCCACCTGCAGACGCATCCCACTCCCCCGCAGGCGATCAGTGTGTAGCCTGAGATTCCCAGCCAGTCGGCTGAGGGTGGCTGGTGGTCGGGGGAAGAGGGGGAGGGGCGTCGGGATTCTTGGGAATGTGGGGAGGGGGTTGGTTGTTCTTCAGGAGGGAGAGAATCCCGCCGATGCAGGCCAGGGTCACTTCCGTTTCCCCCTTCCAGAGGGAGAGGAGGGACAGGAGGACGAGGCAGGGGAGGAGGACAAGGACGATCGCTGGGAGACGGTTTACGCTTGCGGGGAAAGATGACCTGGGCGAGCGTGAGGAAGAAGCTGAGTACTGTTTCAAGGACTTTCATAAATTAGAAGGATTTTTCAATTTTTAATTCTCAATCTTTAATTTTTCGATCTGTCGGCAGAGCTTTATCAGCAAGATGCGGTAGGCTTCGCGGTTGTCGCCGTTGACTTCGCTGATGTAACGGCTGTATGAGATGGAACGGGCGAAAGCCTGCGGGTTGTTGCTGACGTCGGCCGCCGGGGTGTAGGCATGGCGGATCAGGCGGGCGTAGTCCATGAAGGAATCCTGCGGAGTGTCGTAGACACGGAAACGGAGGGAGTGGACGCCCAACTCGATACCTTCACCTTTCCACCAGACGTTTTTCTTGCCGTAGGCGGTGATACCGAAAAAGTTATGGTGCTCGCGTGCGAGGTCGCTCTGTCCCCAACCCGATTCGATGACCGCCTGTGCCAGGATCACTACCGGATTGATCCGGAAACTTTCTCCCGCCTTGCGGGCAAGAGGGAGATATGACGATATAAAATCAACCTGTTCTGCTTTCATTTTCTTGTTGTTTTTGGACACTGTTTTGATTTTTTACAAACAGCCCCTTTTAATTATATTCTTGTTGTTTTCGCCTGATGATTTGAACGTCTTTTCGGTCATATCCGCCCCTCTCTTGTCTTCGTCAGATAGTTCGCTTATCCTCCTCGTCAGAGTGACGGATCTGCCTCAAAAAGACTTCTCAAATCATCAGGCGGAAAAATCAAAACAGTTTCTTAGTCTGTTTGAATTTAGCTTCCGGCCTACAGTTCACCCGGTTTCTCCTCCCCGCCTCCGGAAGACGGTTTGTCACCGGCCGGGACCAGGTCGAGATGTTCGAATGTGACATTCTTTTTCACCTGCGTCAGCATGGTCCCCGGCGAGAAGACGATACGCGCCTTGTTGAAGAAAGACGTGTTGAAGTCTGCTTCGTTCTCCACCCCTTTGCTGCCTGCGACCATCCGGAAGTTACCCAGGCGGCCCAGCTGGATCACATCCCCTTCTTCCAACCGTTCCTCCATGACGGACAGGATGCCGTCGATGACCAGTTTCACATCTCCCACGAAGGCGGAGCTGCGCACTGCCACCATGTTGCAGAACTTTTCGAATTTCAACTTTTTCAAGGAACGGACCTGTGCATAGTACAGCTTCGAGCCCTCGGCTGCGTCTTTGCGCATATCCGGTCTTCTTACCAAGCGATAGTTTAATGACATAAGCGTGATTAGTTTTTAAGTGAATACTTTTACGGAATCTTTTTTTCATTATCGATAACAAGACAAAGGTAAGGTCCCGGTACAGGCAGAAATACAGATTGGGGAACATCGGCGAAGATCGATGCGGAAACAGGTAGAAAGAAGTAGGATATAAATGTGATTATCTATTGAATATTGATTTTTATTCCGTATCTTTATAGGACAATGAAACGATGGGAATTATGATCGTAAACGAATTCGAAATCAGAAGTTACGGGTGGCAGGAATTGGCGGTCCTTTACGGGCCGGATTTGATGCCGGAATCGGCCGGGAAACGGTTGTCCAAATGGGTGGGGGCAGACCCGGTGTTAGAGACGGAGCTGCAGGGCTACGGTTGGCGGAAAGGGAAGAAGACGTTGACACCCCGACAGGTGAAGACAATCGTGCAGTTTTTGGGTGAGCCTTGAAACAAGGGACTTCTGTGTACGAAACAAGGGACTTTGACGTGTAAGACCAGGGAACTTGGGAGACAAAAGACCGGACTTCCGGATGCGGAAGAGGGTACTTTTTCCCATCGATAGGGAGAGGATAAAGGCCGGCCGGCATTGCAGGCAATAAATAGATAAGCATATGAGCAAGTTAAAAAAAAGCGGAAAGGTGACTATTGCCGCTCGTACAAGAAAATCAGAAAAGAGGTACGGGACGCGTCCGATCCGCTGTACGAAATGATCGTTTATGCACTCTTCCTTACGGAGGAGGCCAAGGGGAAGCAGGAGAGGATGTGCGCCGTGGCGCAGAATTTCTTCCAGGAATTCGGGGATGACCTGCATCGTCTGATTTTCGGGATAGAAGAGAAAGCGTATAAGAACCGCATCCCGGTGTCGAAGCCGGAATTTCTGATCGGGATTTTTAAGACGCTGTGGTTGATGGAGGTATTCGGGGACGTACGGCCCCGGTATCTGATCGGTTTTATGTCGGAGACGTTCGATCTGGGCCTGGCGGAGTCTTCCATACGGACCATCTGGTATGACAAGTGTGGGATGTATGACCAATTGAGGCCTGTTTTGCAGGAATTTTTTCGGAATTTGTATAGGAAATAACGTGTAAACCCGCTTGCAATGCGCCGCGCCGGCTTTTTTATCCGACATTTTTGGGTATTACAAAACGCCCCTTTCCTGTCGTACCTTTGCCCATGCCGATTGAAAAGGGCGCAAATTAATGAGCTTATATATATATTAATATATTTGTTCTAAGATGTAGGATTGAACCGAAACTGACGGAAAACCTCTACAAGTGGCTGAAAATAAATTGTTTATATTGTGCTATTGACTGCACCGTTTTTATTTGGGGTAAAAATGTTTAATTTTAAATCCGTTCATTATGAAAAAGGATATGACGTTTTCGGCCGATTTTGCAAGATGCGGCTATACGAAAGTTTCCCGGCAGGCCATGCAGATTGCTTTTACGCCGGGAGACAAGTGTGAAAAAGAGGCAAAGGTGCTCCTGTGCATATTGGGTTTTGCCTATTTCAAAAAAGGAGAAGTCTCCTTTCATTTCAAAGACTATGCTTGTGAACGAGGCGAGTGGATCACCTCTTATTCGGAACTGGCACGGCGTACGGGGTTGATACGCAGGACGGCAGTCACGGCTGTCGGACATCTTGTCGAGGCAGGATGGCTGACGGTCACGGCGGTGGGCAGGATGACGAAGTTCACCTTGACCTTCTATGACGCGCCTCCCCAGCCCGACGGCCACGGCTCTCCGCAGGGGGGCGGCGACGACGGTTTGTCGCTTGCGGCAGCCCTCTACATGTACCAGAACGGGACGGTCTATAACACCGGGGAGACTGTCTGATGGGGTTGAATGCCGTACAATCGTATCCGGCGGAGCGGGTCTTGGTGGCAGCTCTGCTGGGACGTCCCGCCTCTTTCCACGAATTGAGCGGACGGGTGACGGAAGAGATGTTTACCGAACCGGGGCTGCGCCTGGTGTTCCGTGCCTTTGCCGAGCTGGCCTCGCGCGGCGAACGGATCGACATGGCGACGGTCGAGGCGGAGATGTTCCGGCTCGATCACCGGCTTTATGGCGAGCTGAACGGAGTCTCTTTCCTAAGCGCCATGTTGCAGGCGGTGCGCAACGACAGCCACATCCACGAATATGTGCGTCTGGTACAGCGCGAATGGATGTTGCGCGGCTGTGTGGCGAGCCTGAACAAACGCGGTCTGGAGGCGCAGCAGCCGGATGTCGACGTGATGAAGCTCCTCGCCGGTGTCACGGACGACATGGACGGCTTGCGTGAACACGCCTCCGGAGGCGTGGATGTCCGGATGGCGGCCGAGGTGGCACGCGAAGTCCTGGCGCGTTCGTTCCGTAACCAGGAGGCACGCGAAAAAGGGGAACATATACAGGTGCGTACCGGGTTCGACGAACTGGACGACTTGACGGGCGGCCTTTACCGGGGCGAACTGGCGGTGCTCTCCGGGCGGCCTTCGATGGGAAAGACGGCGGTGGCTTTGCACATGGCACTTCAGGCGGCGCGTGCGGGGCGGAATACGCTTTATTTCAGCATCGAGATGAGCGAGGAGGAGGTGACGGAACGTATCCTTTCGATGCTGAGCGGCGTGGAGGCCGGCAAGATCCGTTTCAAGGGGACGAACCGCGAGGAGCGTGCGTTGTTGGAGAAAGCGGCGGCTGAGCTGGCGGGGGTGCCGTTGAGGATCGTCTATTGCGGTTCGCTCGCCATCGACGAGATCCGTGCCGTGCTGATGACGCGCAAGGCTCGCCGGGAGCTGGACATCTTCTTCATCGACTATCTGAACCTGATCCATATCCCTTACACACGGGGCAGCCGCAACGAGACGACCGATCTGGCCCTGGGCGATGTGGTGCGGAAGGTGAAGCTGATGGCGGTCGAGCTGGATGTGCCTGCCGTCCTGTTGGCGCAGATGAACCGCGACAGCGACCGGCGCCTGGCTCCTTATCTGCCGATCTTGAGCGACCTGCGTAACTCCGGCGCGATCGAGCAGGTGGCGGATCAGGTGATCTTCGTCTACCGGGCCGAGAAATACGGCATCTTGTACGACAAGGATACGAAAGAGGACCTGCGGGGCGTGGGCTATCTTCTGGTCGCCAAGAACCGTAACGGGGCGACCGGACGGGCGCGTTTCCGCTACAATGTTTCGATGACACGGTTCCTGTCTTATCAAAACCGGTTGTTATGAGAGGCGATTCGTTGAAAGAGAGACTCCTTCGGGTGGCCACGATCGAGGATGTGGTGGCCGCCTATGTGCCGTTGCAGCGCAGCGGTGCGGGCTATGTCGGCTTGTGTCCTTTCCATGCAGACAAGCATCCTTCGTTGCACGTCCATCCGGGAAAACAGTTTTTCAAATGTTTCGCTTGCGGCGAAGGCGGAGACTTGTTCGCTTTCGTGCAGAAGATCGAGGGATGTTCGTTTACGGAAGCGATGGGAAAACTGGCGAAACGGTATTCGATTGACAGTAGGGAGTGGACAGTAGACAATTATGAAGGGAAGAAGAAAAGGACGGACGGAAAGAGGACAGCCGGTTCCTCGGACAAAACGGCAAATGAAAACAGTGACGACCAATTGTCTGTTGTCAATTCTCAATTGTCCATTCGGACGATTGGCGCCGCCAATCGTCTGTTCGCCTCCCTGTTGCAGCCTTACGTGCCGGAAGACGAGGCTTTGAGGGAGACGTACCGCCTTTTCGGGGTGGGGATCGCTCCTCCGGAAGTGCCGGCGGATTACCGGAAGATGCGGTCGCGGCTGATCTTCCCGATCCGGGACGAGAAGGGAGGGCTGGTGGCGTTTGCGGCCCGCAGGCGGACGGATGGGGAGGAGGGAGCCAAGTATGTCAACTCGCCGGCCAGTCCGGTCTATAGCAAGAGCCGGGTGCTTTATGCGCTGGACTTGGCGGGGGAGGCGATACGGGAGAGGCGGTTCGTCTTCGTCACCGAAGGCTACAAGGACGCCCTGGCGATGCATGCCGCCGGATTTACGAATACGGTGGCGCTCTGCGGGGTGGCTTTCACTGCCGGGCATCTCCGGTTGCTGGCGGGATATACGCAGCGGATCGTCCTGCTGCTGGATGCCGACAGGGCCGGGGAGGCGTCGATGGAAAAGATCGTGGCGATGCTCTCGTGCGGGACAGACTCGGAAGGGGAGCGGTTGGAGCCGGCCTGTTTGTTCGAAGTGAGCCGGATGCAGCTTCCTTACGGAGAGGACCCGGACAGCCTGCTGCATGGATCGGGCTTCGTCTCTTTCCGCCGTCAGATCACCGCTTCCCTCCATCTGGCCTTGCTGGAAACCTACGAACACCGCCTGCTTCGGCAGATTGCAAAGACCGTGAGCGATTTATCTCTCTGTCTTTCATGTGAAGACCGAATATCTTTGTTATCTTTGCTCGCAAAACAGAAATCCCGCCTCTCACGTGTGACGATGCGGCTGGGGAGGAATGTGGTGGTGTAAACAACCGGTCACCGATGAATTTGCCGGAGTCATTCGCGGGAGACGGATTGTTAAGTTAAATGGAACATAGTCATAATTATATGCAGTTACAACCTACATTTTCAATCATAACGATTACCTATAATGCCGTGCGCCTGGTGGAGCAGACGTTGTTGAACGTGTTGAGCCAGTCCTATCCGAACATCGAATATATCGTGATAGACGGCGGTTCGACAGACGGAACGGTGGATATCATCAGACGGTATGAATCGGGGCTGGCCTATTGGGTGAGCGAGCCGGACAAGGGGATATACGATGCCATGAACAAGGGGCTTCAAAAGGCGACGGGAGATTATGTCTGGTTCATCAACGCCGGCGATACCCTCTGTTCGTCCGATACGGTCCAGTCAATCGTTTCCAAGCTGCAGAAGAGGAAGGTTTTGCCGGATATCATCTATGGGGAGACGAACATCGTAGACGAGGAAAGGCGGTCGCTGGGACTGCGCCGCCTCAGGGCGCCGCGGAAGCTCTCGTGGAAGAGCTTCAGGATGGGGATGTTGGTTTGCCACCAGTCGTTCATACCAAAACGTGCGATTGCCCCGTCATATGATTTGCAATATCGCTATTCGGCCGATTTCGACTGGTGTATCCGTTGCATGAAGCAGGCCCGTTCATTCTGTAACACGCATCTCACCCTGTCCGACTTCCTGGACGGCGGTACGAGCACGACGCAAAGAAAAGCATCCTTGCGGGAGAGATATGCGATTATGTGCAAATATTATGGTACTTTTGTTACGGTTTTGCTCCACGGCTGGTTCGCCATCCGTTTTTATACGGCGAAGTGCCTGAAGGGGCGGGTGTAAAGAATATGAATTTTAATGAGACATATATGAAGGATTTGCTGAAGCAATGGGGGAAACATGTTGTTGCCCTGATTTTGTTTTTGGGACTGGTGATGACCTATTTTTCACCGGCGGTGTTTGATGGGAAAGTAATCATGCAGGGCGATAATATCAAGGCGACCGGAATGGGATCAAGCCAGATGGATCAATACGCCGAGACGGCACAGCCGGGTGAGTTCAGTGTCTGGTCGGATGCGATGTTCGGAGGGATGCCGTATGTGACAGGATATGGGCAGGCCGCACCGAGTATGCCTTCTTATTCGATTGTGGATGGTTGGTTGAAAAAGGTGGGATATGGTGATGCGGCTATGGTATTTGTCGGATTGGTGTGTTTCTACCTGCTGATGTGCGTCATGGGAGTAAACTGGTGGCTCGCGATTGCCGGGGCGTTCGCTTTTGCATTCGCATCCTATAATATCATTATTATCGAGGCGGGGCATATCGTGAAAGCCTATGTGATCGGTTATATGCCGGTGACGTTGGCCGGTATGGCATTGCTTTTCAGGCGCTCCTATCTGTGGGGAGCCGTCTTGTTCCTGCTGGGGGTAGCCTTATCCTTGGCGAACGGGCATATCCAGATCACCTATTATCTGGTCCTGCTTTGTCTGCTGATCTATGTAGGATATGCAGTCAGAAAGATCAAGGAGAAAGCCTATGGCGAATGGTTGAAGACCTCCCTGATTATGGCCGCTTGCGTCGTATTGGCCGTATTGCCTAACGCGCAGGGGATGTATTCCAATTGGGATCTGGGACAGCACTCCATCCGTGGCGCTTCGGAGCTGACGCCGAAACCGGATGTTTCGGGCAAAGTGGAGAAGGCTTCCACCGGCTTGGATAAGGATTATGCTTTTCAATGGAGTTACGGCTGGAAAGAGTTGATGACCGTTCTTGTGCCGAATGTATATGGCGGTGGTTCGGGAGGAACGTTGGACAGCTCTTCCGAGCTATACAAGGAGTTGAAGAAAAACGGGGCCCAGGTGGGGAAAGAAGTACAGACCTATACCTATTGGGGAGATAAGATATTCACTTCCGGGCCGGTCTATTTCGGGGCGTTGGTCTGCTTCCTGTTCGTCTTGGGGATGTTCGTAATCCGGAACCCGATGAAATGGTGGCTGCTGGCTGGATCGGTGTTCCTGACATTCCTTGCGTTGGGACGTAATTTCGATTCTTTCAACGACCTGATGTTCCATTATCTGCCTTTGTACAATAAGTTCCGTACGGTCGAGATGGCGTTGGTGATACCGGGATTGGTATTTCCGATCGTCGCTATTTGGGGGTTGCGGGAAATCTTGGCCGAAAAAGTGGAGGAGGCTCGTTTGAAAAAAGGATTCCTTTGGGCTTTGGGGCTGACTGGAGGACTTTGTGTGATCCTTTGGCTGATGCCTTCCTTGTTGTTGGATTTCCGGTCTGCATACGATGCGCAGTTCCAGAGCCAGGTTCCGGAGTGGTATTACACGGCCTTGTTGATGGACCGTGCTTCGCTGGCTTCGGCCGATGCGTTGCGGTCTTTGATCTTCATCCTGTTGGGAGCCGGGTTGCTTGTCTGGTTCTGGAAGGCGAAGAACAAGAAGACTGCGGCGACTTTCGTAAGTGCAGGGGTGGCAGTCCTTATTTTGATTGATCTTTGGACGGTGGATCGTCGTTATCTGAATGACAGTAATTTCGTCAGGCAGCAGCCGGCGGAGATGTACAAGGAAACGGTTGCCGACAAGGCGATTTTGCAGGATACGGGTTCGACTTTCCGTGTGTTGAACATCAATAACCCGTGGCAGGAAACGAATACTTCCTATTTCCATCATTCTATCGGAGGGTATCATGCCGTCAAGCTGCGCCGTTACCAGGAACTGATCGACCATCGGCTGGACGGTGAGTTGCGTGGGATTATCAGTGCTTTGCAGAAGGCACAGACGGCTGAAGACGTGATGTCTGCGTTGGCAGCCTGTCCTACCTTGAATATGCTGAATACCCGCTATGTCATCTATAACCCCGAACAGCAACCGTTGAAAAATCCGTATGCATTCGGGAATGCCTGGTTTGTAGACAAGCTGGATATGGTGGACAATGCGGATGCCGAGATAGAAGCCTTGAATACGATCGATCCGCTGAGAACCGCTGTGGTTGATAAGCGTTTCCAAGAAGATTTGGAAGGATTTGTGCCGCAGAAAGATTCAACCGCAACGATCGTGTTGGAAGAATACCGTCCGAACCGTCTGACCTATAAGAGTAAAGCGGATAAGGAACAATTGGCAGTCTTCTCCGAAGTATATTACCAGCCGGGTTGGAAGGCTACGGTCGATGGCAAGGAAGTGCCTCATTTCCGTGCGGACTGGATATTGCGTGGCATGCGTGTTCCGGCAGGCGAACATACGATCGTATTCGAGTTCCGTCCGTCCGGTTATGTGACGGCTGCATACGTTTCTTCCTACAGTTCGTTCCTGATCTTGTTATTGCTGATCGCTGCGATCGGTTGGTCGGGATGGAAATATTGGAAAAAGAGTAAAAATTGATATTGTTCAAAAGCATCACTTTTGACGGTCGTCGTGGTAATAAAGACGACCGTCTTTATCCCGATGAAGTCAATGTTCGTATGGGATGAAGACGGTTGTCTTGACAATGACTTTTGGGAGTCTTTTTATTTGTAGAACGTCTTTTGGAATGCCGAAAACTCTTCCTTTTTCAAAACCAGCCTGTTCCAGGCAGCATCTAAAAATCCACAACCGTATCCTGACAGTTGGATAAAGGAGGCGATAATCGACAGGAAGCCGATTTTGATGCTTTTATTCTGAATCGAAGAATCCGCAAAGATAAGCAAACAGAAAAGTCCGAGCGGCAATAAACTCCAAGTGCAGAAGAGGCTTCCGACCAGGAAAAAGAGTACTCCTAATGTAAAGGCCGCCGGCAATAGATGTACCAGTTTAAGCGAGTCCGGATATTTCTTGTACAAATTGATACGGGCGATGCCGGAATTATAAACCTGGCGGAAGAACTTGTGCCAATCCGTACGTCTCTTGTGATATACCCAGGCCGAGGGAAACAGGCATACTTTGTAGCCGTTCTTGAATAGGCGGATACTGAAATCGATATCTTCCCCGAAGCGCATGGGGGAGAAGCCGTCTAACGCTTCGTAGGTGCTTTTCCGGATTCCCATGTTGAAGCTGCGGGGGTAGAACTTATCCATCTTCTTTTTGCCGCCACGAATGCCGCCTGTCGTAAAGAAGGAGGTCATGGAGTAGTTGATGGCTTTCTGCACGTCCGTAAAGCTGTCAGAGGCCTTGTCCGGCCCTCCGAAAGCGTCCGCCCCGGTTTCCTTCAGTTCCTTGTTTACCGATTTGATGTAGTCGGGAGGCAGGATGCAATCTGAATCGAGAACGATCAGGTAATCGCCTTTGCTCTGCTTCGCCCCGTAGTTACGGGCATTGCCCGGACCGCCATTAGGAATATAGGAATAGGAAACATCCAACTTATCTTTGAAAGCTTCGACTACATGCTGGCAAGTCTCCTTCGAGCCGTCTTCGACGATGACGACTTCGAAGTTTGTTTCACTCTGCCGTGTAAGGCTGTCCAATAACTCCTCTACCTCGTTGGGACGGTTGTAGACAGGGATGATAAGGGATAAATGGGATGTTGCCATATTTATGAATTCTTTAAGATGTAATATCCGCAGGTTGTATAGAAGTTACGGATATACGGGATATTCAGGAATCTCCATAGTCTGCGGGGACGGAGATTGAATTTTGTTTCGTAATTAGGGTTGATGAAATAGAGGACTTCTTCGACTATCCGGTATTTTTCTTTGTGCACGATCGAGAGAAAACGTTCCAATGAAATGCCGGTATCTTTGATTTCCAAAAGTCCTCCGGGATTGACATTCCCCCATTCCAGCACTTTTTTATATACGGGACGGGGCAATAGATGGAACCAGGGCAAATGGCTTAGGAGCTTGTTGTTGCAAATCTGCTGGTGACCTCCGAATGGATTTTGCCAGGGTGGAAAGGCTACGAAAATAATACCGTGAGGACTTAAGAACCTCTTTATAAAAGGCAAGAATAATTCTTGGTTGGGGATGTGTTCTATCACATCCCGGATGATGATAATGTCGAACTTGTTGTGCAGTTCGGTTACTTTGTAGATATCCTCGCAGATCAATGTCAAGTTTCTGTTGTTGGGATGTACGCTGTAGATTTCTTTTGCGATTGCAATCTGGCCTCCGTTGATGTCTATGCCGGTCACTTGGCAACCGAGATCCAGAAAGGGCTTTATGTTTCCTCCTTCCCCGCAACCGATTTCGAGAATGTGGGAATCTGCCGTAATCGGTTTATGCTTTTCAATGAAAGGTATTACATATTTTTGTGTCGTAATACTTTGTTCGTTGAAATATAGTTGTCTGTCAGCGTGTCTTTTTTGCATATCTACAAAATAAAAAAGAGGGTGTGCCGAAAGCCTTCATACTTTTGAGCACACCCTCAGATATATTAATATCTGTAATGTTCGGCCTTATAAGGTCCTTCGACCGGTACGCCGATGTAATCGGCTTGCTTCTGAGTCAGTTTGGACAGTTTGACGCCGATGCGCTCCAGGTGGAGGCGGGCAACTTCTTCGTCCAAACGTTTCGGCAGGCGGTAGACACCTATTTCGTAAGGCATTGTCCACAAATCCATCTGGGCCAAGACTTGATTTGTGAAGGAGTTGCTCATTACGAAAGAAGGATGGCCTGTCGCGCAACCCAAGTTCACCAAGCGGCCTTCTGCCAACAGGAAGATAGAGTTGCCTGTCGGGAATGTGTACTTGTCAACCTGCGGTTTGATGTTGGTGTGCTGGATGTTCGGATAGTTCACCAGCTTGTCGACCTGGATTTCGTTGTCGAAATGGCCGATGTTGCAAACGATGGCCTGGTCTTTCATCTGGGCCATATGTTCGATGGTGATGATGTCGCAGTTACCGGTGGTCGTAACGAAAACGTTGCCTTCCTTGACGGCTTCTTCCATTGTCGTCACTTCGAAGCCTTCCATGGCGGCTTGCAGGGCGCAAATCGGATCGATCTCCGTGATCAGGACACGGG